>Ga0302275_10001149_pt1 | contig 28650 bp, 29 predicted proteins | sample III_Bog_N2_2_FD_200229 | JGI IMG/M metagenome (GOLD analysis project Ga0302275, IMG submission 200229) | Peat permafrost microbial communities from Stordalen Mire near Abisko, Sweden - III_Bog_N2_2 | ecosystem: Environmental > Terrestrial > Soil > Wetlands > Peat | place: Sweden: Abisko... | reverse complement strand
GCCCACAACTCGGAGAAAGGAGGTGCTTCTAAATGCCTGAAATATTTGGTGGACCTGATCGGGATCGAACCGATGACCTCTTCCATGCCATGGAAGCGCGCTCCCAGCTGCGCCACAGGCCCACATGCTGCAGGGATGCAACTCTCCTATTGTCACCGTTGGGGCGGAATTCGTCAAACACGGAGGGACGCCGGAAAATGAGCTGCACGAAATGTGGATCGAGCAGGGAATCGGCAGGGGGTTGAAGGGGAGTCAATGGTACCGAAATCGAAGTTGCGAGAGCTGCCTGGTTCCGAATTGGGCCGGGTTGGACGGCGGATGTCTCTCGGTTGAAAGAAAACGTCCGTGACCGGGAACACTTCAGGGGTACTCCGGTGTCTAAGAGAATAAGGGCCGCGGAACTCTTGGCAGTGCAGCCGTTCCGTATCCCGCGCACTCAAGAGCAGCAGGGGAGTTCCTGGCGGCGGTTTAGATGCCGTCGGGTTGAGTGGCCGCAGCAAGCATTGAACTGGTGTCTTGGGTTCAGAATTCCATCTGTTGGGACGATGAAAACCAAACTTGTGTTTTGAGATGCCAGATGTGCTTGAGTTGCGGTAAGGTGGGAGGACACTGATTTGCAGGCGGACCTCACCATGGGCAATATAGCCAGCGCGCTGACGCTCCAATCTGAAGAGGCGGCTCTGATTGCAGAGTTGCGCTCCGGCTCTGAGGAAGCGTTCGCGTGGCTTATCGCGCGGTACCACCAACCTATCTACTCTCTGTTGGCACGCACGGTGCAGGACCGGACGGAAGCCGCCGATCTGGCCCAGGAAGTCTTCGTGAAAGTCTTCCGGGGTGTGGGGAACTTCCATGGCGAGTCTTCACTGCGGACCTGGATCTACAGGATTGCGCTGCATGAGGCTTCGAACCAGCGGCGCTGGTGGATGCGGCACAAGCAGCGGGAGGTTCCGATTGAGCAGGAGATGACCGACGGGGATTGTGGGACGCCGGTGCTGCTGAAAGAGATGCTGGTGGATCCGGCTGAGTCGCCTTACGAGATCGCGGTTCATTCTGAGAACCGGGCGCGAGTCGAGGCGGCGTTGAACCAGGTCCCGGAACCGTTTCGCACTACGCTGATTCTGCGCGACATTGAGGGATTTGTCTACGAGGAAGTGGCGGAGATGCAGGGCGTGAACCTGGGAACGGTAAAGTCGCGGCTGGTGCGGGGGAGAGCCCATTTGAAGGCGATTCTGATGGCGTCGGCGGCTGGCGAGCGGGCCTGCGATGAGGTGGGGGAGAACAAGGGATTTGAGGTACCTCTGGGAGAGGAGGCGCGATGAGCGGGTGCAGTGAAGTGCAGACAAGATTTTCGGAATATCTGGACAGCCGGCTGAACGGACGGGAGATGCAGCTCATTGCCGCTCACTTGGACGATTGCCGGGATTGCGCCCGAGAGTGGGCATCGCTGCGCCAGATGCAGCGGTCGCTGGCCGCGCTGGGGCCAGTGCCGGAACCGGAGGACCTGCTTCTTCGCATTCGCGTTGCGGTGAGCCAAGAGCGAGCGCGGAGCCGCCAGAGCTTCTTCCATGGCTGGAATCTTGCCTGGAAGAATACAGTTGGACCCTTCCTATTGCAGGCAGGGGCTGGATTTGCGAGTGCGGTGCTGCTGCTGGGCTCGATTATTGTTCTGATCACCATGTTTGCGCAGCCTGAGATGGCGCAGGCCACCAAGGACGAGCCTCTGGGGAACCCCACAGCGCCGCGGCTGGTGAATTTGTCCACTGGTGCTGGCGACAACCAGATCGGCGCCCTTTCCGGCCCGGTGGTGGTTGAGGCGTATATCAACAGTGACGGCTGGATGTACGACTATCGTATCGTCTCTGGCCCTGACGACGAGGCAACCCGGTCCCAGATCGAGAACGTGTTGCTGACCAGCCATTTTGAGCCGGCGCGGTTCTTCGGGCAGCCGGTGCGCGGTTTGGCGGTGCTTTCGTTCTCTGGTGTTTCGGTGCGGGGATAAAAATCAGGGATCAGGGAACAGAATTTGCCCCGCTTGGACGTTGTCCGGGCGGGGTTTCTTGTTTTGCGGTTGTGGGTCAGTTTCCGGATGCACGACCGCCTCGGCCGATGCTCAAGCTCATCCCGCTGTGCCGTGCCTCACCTGTCATCTCGCCGGAGTCCGCGCGGACGTTCTACAATTCCGCAAGCCCTCATCCAAGCTCAAATCGAACACCCGGAGAAGCATGCCCGACCATCTTCGACTCTTTGGGTTAGTGCACCTTATCATCCTCGCCGCTGTCCCGCTGATTGCCGCCGTCCTTGCGGCAGTCCAGCGAAGGCTCGCGCCGGGTGCGCGTGGAATACGCTATGGCCTGGCAACGCTGCTCTTCCTGTGCTTCGTCCTGTACTACGGATATTTCGCACTGCAAGGCCAGCGGATGTTTCCGAATCATGTGCCGCTGGAGCTTTGCGACGCTTCGTTGTGGCTGGTGATCGTTGCGTTGCTCACCCTCAAGCCGGTCGTCTTCGACCTGGCTTACTACTATGCTCTGGCAGGAGCGTCGATGTCGCTGCTGACGCCTGTCCTTACGGAGTCCTTTCCGCTGTTCCTGTCCATTCAGTATTTTTGCGACCATGGCCTGATTGTGGTCAGTGTTCTCTACCTCGTGTGGACAAGGCAGGCGCGGCCGCGGACTGGGTCAGTGGGCAGAGCGATGCTGGCTCTGAACATCTATGCCGTGTTCGTGGGCGCGTTCGATGCTTTCTACAAAACGAACTATATGTATCTTCGCGCCAAGCCGCAAACGGACTCGCTGCTTACGATCTTCGGACCATGGCCTTGGTACATCCTGGTCAGCGAACCCGCTGGCCTGGCGCTGTTCCTGCTGCTGTATCTTCCCTTCCGCCAACGCCCGATTCCTGCTACTGCACAGAAACCGTAACTTGCGCCGTCGACCGGCCATATTGATTCGTCGCATTCAGCGTATAGGTCTTCGTCGCCGTGGGCGTAAAAGTTACAGTTCCACCACTGACCCCGCCCAGCACGTCGATGAAGTCATACGAATCGTTCATCGTGTCCCAGGTAAGCGTCACCGGCGTTCCAGCCGCAACCGTCGAAGCCGAAGCAGTGAAGTTGTCGATCGTCGGCGGAGCGCCCGTGGGCGCGGTGACGGCGTCCCATCCCGGATACGTAGGCGCCATCTGCAACACTTCAAAGTTGGACGACTGAACGGATTCCAATTTGACTAGGTCGTCGTCATCCCAGCGCGAGTCCGGAACTCCTTGAAAGAAGAAATACCCGCCATTGTCAGCAAGAATCATTCCGTACTTCTTCATCGCGGTCAGAATCACCTGGTTCGCCGCCGAGTAGCCGGAGATGTCGAAGCTGGCCTTGAGCCGGATTCGCATCCCCATCACGTTGTGCACACCCCAGATATTCCCCGCCGCATGGGTGGCCGGTTCCACAAAATACCCGCCATTGGCATCGTCCTTCGTCTGCTCCATGGTGAAGCGGATGGCATGGTTGATGGCGCCCGCGGCAACCTCGTCATAGCGCACCAGCCCAGGGAAGATGGCCAGTCCCGCCGCATCGGCGGACGTCCAACCCCACGGACGCTGCTCAAAGTTCTTCAAGTCCCAGATCGTCTCAGAATCGGCGCTCCACTTTCCGTCGCAGTACACCGAATTGAAGGTCTCATAGAGCATGCAGCGGTTGCGATCGAGCACCAGCACGTGCTGGTCTCCCTGATAGTGGCTGGGGCCCCCGGTGCAGGCGGCCGGCGAACCCTCGATGGGAGCGTTGGCCGGAAACGGCGCATACGCGACATCGCTCTGACTGGGGTACGACACTACGTCGATGGGCACCAGCGGGGTCGTGCTGGAGTCGACCACAACATACGGAATGCCGCCTGTCGTTGAAGAAAAGTCGGGATGCAAATGCAACCCCGCGAACCCGGATGCGGACGTAATCGCCTCGTTATCGGGGTCAAGCGGAGCCGCGGAAATATCGGCGTCCCACGCGCTGGTCGGCGGGAACGGGACAAAACCATTGAGGCTGGCATTATCGCCTGTACTCATATTGGCGCATTTTGATGCAGTTGTTGCCGCGTTGACGGTCAGACTTAGGTCGGCGCTTGCCGACAGCGGGGTTGGGTGGGTTGAGTCCTTTACCGTCAACTCGACCGATGCGGCCCCGACGTCACTTGCGGCGGGCGTCCCGGTGATAGCGCCCGTGGAGCTACTGATCGAAAGTCCGGCGGGCAGGCCGATTGCACTGTAGCTGTAGGGAAGGGTACCGCCGGTTGCCGCTGGCGCGGCACTATACGCGGAGCCAACTGTACCGTCTTGAAGAGAAGTCGTCGTGAGGGTAAGCTTGCTTGGTTCAACAGTCAAGCTCAAGGTGGATGTCGCCGACTGCGCCGTCGGTTTGGTCGAGTCTTTCACGGTGATCGCGACGGACTTGGTCCCCACCGAGCTTTGCGCGGGCGTGCCGGTAATTGCGCCCGTTGTGCTGCCGATCGACAAGCCGCTGGGCAGGCCAGTTGCGCTGTAAGTGTAGGGAGTGGTGCCGCCGGACGCGGCGATCGAAGCCTTATAGGAGCTGCCGGCCGTGGCACTTGAAAGGGAAGTCGTCGTAATGATCAGCTTGCTCGGTTCAACAGTAAGGCTCAAAGTGGCCTTCGCGGACTGTGCCGTCGGTTTGGTCGAGTCTTTCACGGTGATCGCGACGGACTTGGTTCCCACCGAGCTTTGCGCGGGCGTGCCGGTAATTGCGCCCGTCGTGCTGCCGAGCGAAAGGCCGCTGGGCAGGCCAGTTGCGCTGTAAGTGTAGGGAGTGGTGCCGCCGGACGCGGCGATCGAAGCTTTATAGGAGCTGCCGGCTGTGGCACCTGAAAGGGAAGTCGTCGTAATGATCAGCTTGCTCGGTTCAACAGTAAGGCTCAAAGTGGCCTTCGCCGACTGCGCCGTCGGTTTGGTCGAGTCTTTCACGGTGATCGCGACGGACTTGGTTCCCACCGAGCTTTGCGCGGGCGTGCCGGTTATCGCTCCCGTCGATTTGCCGATCGATAGCCCGCTGGGAAGGCCAGTCGCGCTGTAGGTGTATGGAGCGGTGCCGCCGGACCCCTTGATCGAAGCGCTGTAAGAGCTGCCAGCTATTCCATGTGAAAGAGAGGTCGTGGTGATCGAAAGCGCACTCAGCGCTTTGGAGACCCCGCTTGTCGCGGAGAGAGAATTGTATCCGGAGAGCAGTATCGCCGCTCCGACAATCAGGCCTTTGCCAAGATTGCGCATGTCACCGTCCTCATCTTTCTTCCCGCCCGCTTATGGCGTGCTTGTCCGATGCAGGCCGGACCGCATCTGCCCACGGAGCCTTCAGACTCGAATGCCCCGATTTGCGGCGAGGCATACGAAGGACATGACTCCAGACCGCAGCCCTCAATCGCAGTAGGCAAAAGTCGGCGGACAGCTTCAAACCCCGTCCACGAGTCACCTATCGATCGAGAAACGATGCGGTCAGCAATGTTGATCGCGATCTGCTGCTGAAATGGGCAGCATTTCCGATGCCACACTGTGGAGCTTGTTTTCCTCCGGATTATATCGGCTTGAAAGGTGGAACTTAGATGGCACTTTTGGGTGATTCAAGGGCGCGGAATTCCTCTAGGAGAGTCATTCCCCATGCAGTTTTTACCGCCTATACTGTCAATCGTGTAGATTTTCCTCTAACCGCATTCAAGCCCAGCTAAAGCCGCTCTTCTGTAACGGCAGCGTCCGAATGCGCTTGCCAGTCGCTGCGAAGATGGCGTTACTCACTGCCGGAAGAATCGGCGGGAGGGTCGGCTCACCCAAGCCAGTCGGCGCGTAGTCAGTCTTGCGCCAGTAAACTTCGATCGGCGGGACTTGCCTCATGCGCAGCAACGGATGGTTGTGGAAGTTGCTCTGCGCCACGCGGCCTTCGGAAAGAGTAATCTCCTGCGCCATCTCGCCCATTCCATCGATAACGCCGCCGAAGCCCATGCTCTCTGCGGCGCGCGGATTGATGATTTGACTGCCAACGTCGCCTGCCGCCCATACATGATGGACGGTGACTTTGTTGTTGGCATCTACGCTTACGTCCGCCACTTCGGCAAAGTAGCCCAGATGGCAAAACCAGGCGGCAATTCCCATGCCGCGTCCAGGCTCTTTTGTCCGTTTCGCCCAGCCTGATTTTTCCGCCACCAGCTCAAGCACACCCTTGAACCGTTCAGGGATGAGAACCGACTGCCCCGTCGGCTCGTGGTCACCCACCTCGTCTTTGCCGCTCGCCTTCCACGGCGCCTGCTGGTTGCTCAGGAGGTCGAGCTGGAATTCGAGTGGGTCGCGGCCGGCCTCGTGCGCCACTTCGTCCAGAAACGACTGCGCCACCCAACAGTAGATGTTGTCTCCAGGAGCCCGCAGAGCGCCGGTGCGCAGCATCAACGGCTGAGCGGTTATGTGGAGCGCGTATGCCGGAGGAAAGCCCGAAGGAAATGTGTCCGACCCGATGCCACCACCGGAGGTGAACTGCTTCCCTTCGCCGTATGTAATGAGGTGATGGCGCCAGGCGGTTACCTTGCCCTGCGCGTCAAGGCCAGCCTTCAGGCCAGCCGTTCCACCGGGGCGAAACGGGTCGTGGGCAATGTCGTCTTCGCGGGACCAAAGTAGCTTAACCGGCGCGTCAACCTGTTTTGATATCCACGCGGCCTCGACGGCGTAATCGTTCTGGAGCCGCCGGCCGAAACTGCCCCCACCACGCACCAAGTGGGTAGTGATGTCGCCCTCTTTGATTCCGAGCGTCTTTGCTATCAGTTCCCGACCGTTAGCGGGAAGCGTGCTGGTGGTCCACATCTCCAGCTTGCCGTCTTTCCAGTGTGCGGTGCAGCCCTGCGGCTCCATTGTGACGTGCGCAATGAACGGATACTGGTAGGTGGCTTCAACCACCTTGGCGGACGATTTAAATGCCGCATCTACATCGCCATATTTGCGGAGTGTATTTACGGGCGGGGCCTGCAGCAGCTCTTCAGCGCGCCTCGCGAAGCTCTCACTGCTTTGCGCGGCCGCAGGTCCCAGGTCCCATTCGACTTTGAGCTGCTTGCGGGCCTGCTGCGCTTGCCACCAGGTATCCGCCACAATGGCGATACCCGGCTCCATGCCCGGCTCCCAGGGCGTGAAGGCCGCAGGAGTGATGCCGCCATCGATTACCAGAACGTGGCGCACTCCCGGCAGCTTCTTGATTTCATCGAGGTTGGCTGTCTTCACCTTTCCGGCGAAAACGGGAGCCTTTTGAATTGCGGCGTGCAGCATTCCAGGGAGCGTCACATCGATGCCAAAGATCGGCTTGCCGGTGACGATGGTGTGGGTGTCAACGCCTGCCTGCGAGTGGCCGATGATGCGGTAATCCTTGGGGTCTTTGAGCTTGACCGTGCTGAGAGCGGGTGCTGGCAGAGCCGCGGCTTTGTCTGCCAGTTCGCCGTAGCTTGCCGATCGGCCAGAAGCTGCGTGGAGCACACGGCCCGATTTCGTGGTGCATTCGGCTTCCGGCACGCCCCAGGTTTGCGCGGCAGCTGAGATGAGCAACTGGCGGCCGGCCGCGCCGACGCGGCGCATGGGTTCCCAGCCCATCGGTGTGTTCGCGGAGCCGCCTGAAAACTGCCGACCGTAGATTTTCTCGTCCAGATCGGCCTGCTGCACGCGGACATCTTTCCAATCGACATCCAGTTCCTCGGCAATCAGCATGGGCAGCATGTTGCGCATGCCTTGGCCGGTTTCCGAGGCGCGCGCCATGATGGTGACGATGCCATCGGGCGCAATTTTGATAAAAGCCTGTGGTGTCAGGTCAGGCGGAGCGCCCGGCTCCTGAGCATTGGCAAGCGGTGAATGATAAAGGTTCAGCGCGAGGCCGCCGCCTGCAAGGGCGCCCAACTGTAGAAACGTTCTGCGATCGATGCGCATGGTTCGAGCCTCCCTTCTACTTGGTGCTGGCAGCCGCTTCAGCTGCCTCATGAATGGCCTGACGAATCCGCGGATAGGTTCCGCAGCGGCACAGGTTGCCGCTCATGGCTGTATCGATCTCCGCATCCGTAGGATGGGGAGTATGTGCCAGCAAAGCAGCGGCAGACATGATCTGGCCGGCCTGGCAGTATCCGCATTGCGGCACATCCAGCGCCTCCCACGCTACCTGCACGGGGTGCAATCCGTCCGGCGAAAGCCCTTCGATGGTGGTGATGGCGTCATCGGTTACAGTGCCCACACGGGTCATGCAGGAGCGAACCGCTCTGCCGCCTACCATGACCGTACATGCGCCGCACAGGCCCATGCCGCACCCAAACTTGGTGCCCTTGTAGTTGAGAACGTCCCGCAGCACCCACAGGAGCGGGGTATCCGGCGGCACGTCTACAGTGCTAACCACGTTGTTGATCGTCAGTTTCAGCGGCATATCTGCACCCCACTGTTTGGCTCTGGAGAATTGCTTGCTATTGGGAATTTCCGACCGCGAACGAAATCGGGCCCTGATGAGGGCCAAGGGGAATGAGGAATTGCTCCGGACCACGCAAATCCGGGTGACTCTTACTATAGACGAGGGGAAGGTACCACAGGTCTCTCACCCGGTCTCACATTCTTGGAGACCGGGCGGGAGAACCTTGCCACATTAACGGCTGAAAACCACATACCGGCGCCCTGCATACAGCCGGTACCCTCCGGCCGGGTCGGTCGTCACCTGCAGCGGCGTAGGCCTTTTCAGTCCCGCATCGTTGCCCGAATTCACGGTCAGAACATCGTGCGCGCCCACGTCGGTTACAACAAACTTGTCTCCGCCGATGAATCCAATGCCGTAAATACCCGCCGGCAGGCTTTCCCCACCCACTTTGATCGGCACTTCCGCAATGAAGTAGGCGGAATACTTCGACTGAATATCGGTGGAGTAGCCACTGGTATCAACAAGCGTACTCAGCACATAGAACCCATCGGCGAACTTCACGCCTCCGGAGTTCCGCAACTGTGTTGTGGCCGACTGGCCCTTGTAGTAGACGCTGGCCGGGAGCAGCTTCTGCAAATCCGCCGGCTTTAAAACCGTGTCTCCGCCCTGCGCCATCGCCCCCACCGGCGCCGCCATCATGGCCGCGGCCATGATTCCGGCCGCCAAAAACTTCAAAATCGCTGGTAATCGCATCGCCAAATCTCCTTCCACCTGCTGCGCTTGGAGTATACCGCACCCTCCGCTCCATCTGCCGTCGGGCGCCTAAAGCGCGTACAAATCCACGTACTCATTCACTGCCATCGATTCCAGCCGTGCCCGGTCGCGCGAGGCATCCAGGATACTTTGTTGCCTATCCTCCGCGAAGCGACGCCGCAAGTTCGTCTTGAACTTCTCCACAAGCAGCGGCAATCCCTCCTCGCGCCGGCGCCGGTGGCCGATGGGATACTCAACCGTCTCCTCGATCACCGTGCCGTCGTTGAGTTCCACGCGGAGGGAGTTGGCAATCGAGCGCTTCTCCGGGTCATGATAGTCGCGCGTGAAGGCCGGCACCTCGACGCATTCCATCTTTGCCCGCAATGCGTCGATGCGCGGGTCGGTCGCAATCCAGTCCTCGTAATCTGCCGCCGTCAGTCGGCCGAACAGCAGTGGAATCGCAATCATGTATTGCACGCAGTGGTCGCGGTCGGCGGGGTTGGCGAGCGGTCCCCGCTTGTCGATGATGCGCAGGCAGGCCTCGTGCGTGCGAATAGTGATGCTGCGAATGTCGTCCGCGGTCCTGCTTATTCCGTCCAGCTTTGCTCGCACTGATATCGCCGCTTCTACAGCGGTCTGGGCATGAAACTCCGCCGGATAACTGACCTTGAAGAGTACATTCTCCATCACGTAACTGCCGTAAGGCCGCTGGAACTTGAACTCGTGCCCCTTGAATGAAACGTCGTAGAAACCCCATGTCTTTGCAGTCAGCACCGAGGGGTAGTCCATCTCGCCCAGCTTTGCCATCAGGGCCAGGCGCACGGCCCGGCTGGTTGCGTCGCCCGCTGCCCAGCTCTTGCGCGAGCCGGTGTTCGGTGCGTGGCGATAGGTGCGCAGGCTCTGCCCATCTACCCACGCCAGTGAAAGCGCGGCGATGGTCTGGTCGCGCTTCAGTCCGAGTAACTGGCTCACCACAGCGGTTGAAGCCACCTTCACCAGCACCACATGATCGAGGCCCACTTTATTGAACGAATTTTCGAGAGCAATGCAGCCCTGAATTTCATGGGCCTTGATCATCGCTGTCAGAACATCGCGCATTACCAATGGTGGTTTGCCTTCTGCAACAGCTTTGCGCGAAAGCCAGTCCGCTGTGGCCAGGATGCCGCCGAGATTGTCAGAGGGGTGGCCCCACTCGGCTGCCAGCCAGGTGTCGTTGAAGTCCAGCCAGCGAATCATTGCGCCAATATTGAAGGCCGCCTGCACGGGGTCGAGTTGATAGCTCGTGCCTGGTACCTTCGCCCCATTCGGAACTACGGTCCCCGGCACAATTGGCCCAAGAAGTTTGGTGCAGGCTGGATATTCAAGCGCCTCGAGACCGCAGCCGAGCGTGTCGATGAGGCAATGTTGCGCGGTGCTGTAAGCCAGTTCGCTTTCGATTTTGTAATTCAGTGCATAGTCGGCGATGTCGGTTAAGACTTTGTCCGGCGCCGGTCGTTCATTACTGATATGCGAAGACAATTGCTCTCCCTTTATTCCCGTTCTTCGATCGGAACAAAATTCAGATTCTCCGGTCCGGTGTAATCGGCCGAAGGACGAATGATCTTTCCGTCCTGACGCTGTTCAATCACGTGCGCGCACCAGCCGGCCGTCCGCGCAATGACAAACAGCGGCGTAAACAAGTCAATCGGAATACCCATCTGATGATAAGCAACCGCCGAGTACCAGTCCAAATTCGGAAACATGCGCTTGGCGTCGTGCATCACTGTCTCAATTCGCTCCGCAACGTCGTAGAGCCGCGTGTCGCCCGCGGCAACCGCCAATCCCCGCGCCACTTCCTTCACAATATCGCTACGTGGATCGCTGATGGTGTAGACCGGATGGCCAAAGCCGATGATTACCTCTCGCTCGGCCACACGGCGGCGAATATCAGCCTCTGCTTCTTTCGGATTGTCATAGCGTTGCTGAATATCGAGCGCCACTTCGTTCGCCCCCCCGTGCTTGGGTCCCTTCAACGCACCAATCGCCCCGGCAATCGACGAATGCAGATCCGAACCGGTTCCCGCAATCACGCGTGCGGTAAATGTGGACGCGTTATACTCGTGCTCGGCATAGAGAATCAGCGAAGTCTGCATGGCCCGCGTCCACTCCTCGCTCGGCTTTTCTCCGTGAAGGAGATGAAGAAAATGAGCGGCGATGGAGTCCTCGTACCGCTCCACCTCGATTCGTCGCCCATTGCGCGCATAGTGGTGCCAATAGAGCAGCATCGAGGCGAGCGAAGCGAGCAGCGTATCCGCAATCGCGCGCGCCCCCAAGTCGCCGTGCGCCGCGCCTTCCGGCAGCACGCAGCCCAGTACGCTGACTCCGGTACGCAACACGTCCATGGGGTGAGTCGAGGGCGGCAGCAGTTCCAGCGCTTGCTTCACCGCTGCCGGCAAGCTGCGCATGGGCCGCAGGCGCGCTTTGTAGGCAGCCAGTTCCGCGACATTGGGCAGCTTGCCATGCACAAGCAGGTGCGCCACTTCTTCGTACTCGCAGTGCGCGGCCAGGTCCTTGATGTCGTAGCCGCGATAGTGCAGATCGTTGCCGCTGTGCCCCACCGTACAAATCGCCGTCGACCCCGCCGGAGTGCCCGACAGCGCCACCGACTTCTTGGGTTTAAACGCCGGAACAGGGGAATGTACCGACACTTCACTCATGAAACACCTCCGGAAAACATCGAGCCAGGGGATTTGCGAGCAGGCTACTATTCCCTATTTTTCGCGAACAACTCATCCAGCTTCTTCTCGTACGCGTGGTAGTCCAAATACTTGTAAAGGTCCGCGCGGGACTGCATGATCTGGACCACGTTTTTCTGCGTCCCTTCAGTGCGAATAGCTTCGTACACCTTGAGCGCCGCCGCATTCATGGCGCGGTAGGCCCCGCAGCAGTAGAGAATAATGTCCACGCCCGCAGCAGCCAGCTCGTCGCGCGTCCACAGCGGCGTCTGGCCAAACTCGGTGATATTCGCCAGAATCGGCACACCCACCGCTGCGCGGAACTCCGTATACTGCGCCAGTTCCGTCACAGCTTCGGCAAAGATCATGTCGGCGCCGGCAGCCACGTAAGCCTGCGTCCGGGCAATGGCCGCGGCCAGCCCCTCGCCCGCCAGCGCATCGGTGCGCGCCATAATCGCGAACTGCTCATCGGTTCGCGCATCCACGGCGGCCTTGATGCGGTCCACCATCTCGCTCGTTGGGATAAGTTCCTTGCCGGGCCGATGCCCGCAGCGCTTGGCGCCCACCTGGTCTTCCATGTGGACTGCGGCCGCACCGGCTTTGATCATCGAGCGAACGGTCCGCGCAATGTTGAAGGCGCCGCCCCAGCCGGTATCGATATCGACCAGGAGCGGCAGGCCGGTAGCATCTGTAATTCGGCGGACATCGACCAGAACGTCTTCCATCGTGCTGATGCCCAGATCCGGCATGCCCAGCGAGTTGGCCGCCACCCCGCCACCGGACAGATAGAGTGCCTTGAACCCCGTTGCCTCAGCAAGCCGGGCCGTATATGCGTTGATCGCCCCCGCCACCTGGAGCGGCTTCTCGTCCCGCAGCGCGGCGCGGAATCTCTCACCAGCCGATACTCGATTGTGTCTCTGCTGCATGCAATGCCTTGCGCCGCATCATAACAGTCCGATGCCGCGGCTTTCCCTCCCCAGCCTGCCGGTGCGACAATCATCCCGTCGGCGCCGTCCATACCCAACAGGGGACTTCGCCCAAAGGAGAACCACCGCCATGAAAAGCCTTCTCGTCTGTACCGGCCTTCTGCTCGCCGCCGCCACCCTCTCCGCCCAGATGGACGCACCCAAAGCTCCGCCGAAGAGCCCACCCGCCACCGCAACCGCCACCATCGCCGGCAAGACCATCAGCATCGTCTATAGCTCGCCCGGCGTCAAAGGCCGCGAGGGCCACCTCTTTACCAAAGACGGCCAGATCGGCAAGGATCCGCACTTTCCCGTCTGGCGCGCCGGCGCGAATGCCGCCACCACATTGAAGACTGGCGCCGATCTCAATATTGGCGGCCTGGCAGTTCCGGCAGGCACCTATACGCTTTTCGTCGACATCAGCGACTCCGACAACTGGAGCCTGATTGTGAACAAGAAGACCGGTGAGTGGGGTCTTTCGTATGACGGCACTCAGGACCTGGGCAAGGTGAAATTCCCGACCTCGGCGACTCCTGCCCTGGTTGAGAATCTCAAGTACACACTCACTGACCTGGGGGGCGGCAAAGGCTCACTCACCCTGGCCTGGGAGAACAAGACAGCCACCGTTTCTTTTAATGTGAAATAGAACCTGGCTGCTCGAAGTTACGCGGCAGGGCGGCATTTGCAAACAATTTGCCTCCCTGCCGATACAATAGGCATAGGGTGTGAACTTCCCGGAGGGACTTGAACCTTGCCGTTGTATGCCTATCGCTGTACCCAGTGTGGCCATCGCTTTGAAAAAATCCAGAACTTCTCGGCCAAGCCGGAGCTGGAATGCCCCAAATGCCACGGATTGCTTGAGCGCCCTCTGACGGCACCTCGCCTGCACTTCAAAGGCGCCGGCTGGTATGTGAACGATTACGCGGCCAAGAGCAGTGAGTCCGAAACCGGATCTGAACCTCCCGCGTCTGAGGCTAAGGCCGACACCAAGGCTCCCGCGACGGCGACAGAAAGCTCGACGTCTACACCCGCTTCGGCGCCTGCTGCCGCGCCTACTTCTGCGCCCAGCACTTCTACGCCGAGTTCATCCACATAGAGGCTAAACAAGCCCTTCCCGGAGTTTCCGCGGCAAGATGCAAAATGCATCGAGAACTCCCGAGAAGATCAATTCTGGGCATGGCCATAGCATAATGGAGTCCTCGCACCCTCAAGGCCAACCCATGACCCAGGACAACCCGCAGGCTCCTCCAAAACCCACTCGCACCTGGCGCGCCATGGCACTCGCAGCCGTAGTCCTCTTCGCCGCAGGCCTCGCAGCCGGCCTTTTGCATGCACCAGCCGCACTAGCCCTCGGCCTTCGTTGCGCCGGCATCGCTCTCCTGCTTCCGTTCGCCCTCCTCCGCCGCTCGCTGCTTGTCTGGACTTTTCTCGCCATGCTGGCCGGTGCGGAACTGGGCGCGGATGCTCCTCACATTGCCAGCCAGACCCATTTCCTCGGCGAAATCTTCCTCCGTCTCATCCGGATGATTGTTGCCCCACTGATCTTTGGAGGCATCGTTACCGGAATCGCCGGACACAACGAACTTCGTGGCGTCGGCCGAGTGGCGCTCAAGTCGCTTATCTTTTTTGAGGTCGTCACCACCTTCGGTCTCATCCTCGGCGCGCTTGCCATAGACCTGACCCAGGCGGGAACAGGCGTAACGCTGCCAGCCGTGATTCAAGCCGTAGTGCCCGCGGCCCATCCCCAAGGCTGGCAACAGATTCTGCTCAATGTCTTTCCGGAGAACATTGCACAGGCCGTCGCCGAAAATCAAATCCTCCAGGTAGCTGTCTTCGCTCTTCTTTTTGGAACCGCACTCGCCACCCTCCCCGAGCCCAAACGCGCACCCCTGCTTACCGTGCTCCAGTCGCTTACCGAGACCATGTTTCGTCTGACACGCATCATCATGGTTGTCGCACCCGTAGCCGCCGGAGCCGCCCTGGCTTACACCGTCGGCAGCATGGGCCTGGCTACGCTGTTGCCGCTGGCCAAGCTGCTCATCACCTGCTACATCGCGTTGGGAGTCTTCCTGGTGGTGCTTGCGCTCATTCTATTGTTTGCACGCATCCCCATTGGCCGCTTTGCCGCCGCGGTTGCCGAGCCGGCCGCGCTGGGCTTTGCGACCACTTCGTCAGAAGCCGCCCTGCCGCAGGCGATGGAGCGCATGGAGGATTTCGGCGTGCCGCGCTGGATTGTCTCCTTCGTCATTCCTACCGGCTACAGCTTCAACATGACCGGCTCCAGTATTTATCTCTCCATGGCCGCGCTATTCGCTGCGCAGGCCGCCGGACTCCATCTTTCCATCGCCCAGCAGATCTTTTTGCTTGCCACCCTCGTGCTCACCAGTAAAGGGATCGCGGGTGTGCCGCGGGCGACGCTTGTCGTCCTGCTCGCGACCGCTAGTTCCTTCCAGATTCCCGCCACTGCCGTGCTGATGCTCCTCGGCGTCGACACGCTGATGGACATGGGCCGCACCGCCATGAACGTCATCGGCAACTGCCTGGCGGCCGCTGTGGTGGCGCGCTGGGAGGGTGAGCTGAAGGTCGCCCAAGAGCCTGTCAACCTGAGCGGAGCGTAGCGGAGTCGAAAGCCTGCCCTGAGCAATGTCGAAGGGGGCCTGCCGTTGCTTTTCGGCTTGTGGCCAGCCGGAAGCGGGTGCCCCATGTCTCGCCCTTGAGACATGGGAAGGCTGATGTCTAAACGCCGCCCAACCCCCGCCCCGGTAAGATAAGAGAGATCATGCCTCTCCTCGATCCCATCCCGTCCCCGGTTGAACACGCCGACTTTGCAGCCCTCGAGTGGGAGCCGCTCCTAGCCCTCGTCGCCGGCTTTGCCGCCTCGCCAGTCGGCCGAAACGCCATCCTCGACCTTCGCCCCTCCACCGACGAGGAATGGATCAGAACCCAGCACCAGCTCACCGCCGAACTTCGGCTGGTCCTCACAGAGCAAGTTTCCATCCCCTGCGGCGGCCTCTTTGATCCCACGCAACTGGCCGCAAAGGCGCAGATTCCCGGCGCTGCCCTCGAAGCCACGGAACTCCAGGCCATCGCCCGCCTAGCCAACGATGTAGCCTCCTGGCAAGCGCTGCTCCAGTCGCCTCCTGCGCGGCTCGTCGGCAAGCTGCCGGGCCTTTCAGGACTCTCGGCAGCGCTGACCACCAGTCTGCGCCCACTCGCCGAGACCATCGAGCGCACCATCCAGCCCGATGGCTCGCTGGCCGACAACGCGTCTCCCGAATTGAGCCGCATTCGCCGCGAGCAGGAGCGCCAGCAGCGCCAAATAGAGGAATCCCTCCGCTCCGCCCTCCGCAAGCTCTCCTCTGACGGAGCAACTCAGGAAGACCTCATCACCATCCGCGGCGACCGCTTCGTCATCCCCGTCCGAGCGGAGTTAAAGCGGCGTATTTCCGGTGTCGTCCACGGCGCAAGCTCCTCCGGCCAGACGGTCTACGTAGAGCCGCTCGAAACTATCGAGCAGAACAACGAACTGGTGCGCCTGATCGAAGAAGAGCAGGCTGAGATTCATCGCATCTTCGTCGCCCTTACCCGCCAGGTTGGCGGCTATGCGCAGGGACTCGTCGAAGGCGCTCGCGTCCTTGCCCTGGTAGACGGCCTGCAAGCACGCGCCCGTTTCGCACGCGACTACGACTGCGTGGCCCCGGCCATTACGCCCGATCTGTTGCACCTCGAATCCGCCCGCCATCCGCTACTCGAAAAGCGTCTGCGCGCAAACGGCGCTCGGCCCAATTCGGCTGTTGTGCCGCTCACGCTTGAACTGACCGCCGAGGCTCGCCAGCTCATCATCAGCGGTCCCAACACCGGCGGCAAAACCGTTACCCTGAAAACCACGGCTTTGCTAGCCATGATGGCCCAGGCTGGTCTGCCCATCCCCGCAGCGGCCGCCAGCTTCCCCATATTCACTGCTTTCCTGGCCGACATCGGCGACGCGCAATCCATCGAAGCCGCGCTCTCCACGTTTTCCGCGCACATTACGAACCTCGACCGCCTCTCTCGCCTCGCCGGTAATCAGTCGCTAGTCCTGCTCGACGAGCTTGGCTCTTCGACGGATCCCGAAGAAGGCTCTGCCCTCGCCGTCGCCATCGCCAGCCACTTCCTCACCGCCGGCGCATGGTCGCTCATCTCCACGCACCACACGTCGCTCAAGGTTTATGCCGCGAACACTCCCGGCGTACTGAACGCAGCGGCAGGCGTGGATGAGGTGACTCTCGCCCCCAACTACAAGCTGCGCCTCGGAGTCCCAGGCGCGTCGGCCGGCATCCAGACCGCCGAGCGCCTCGGCCTCAACGCAACCATTGTCGCCGCCGCGCGTCAGCGGCTTGGGTCGCAACAGGTGGACATCGCTCGCTTCCTCGACAAACTGCACAACGAGCTCACACAACTCGAAGAAGACCGCAAGGCCGCCCGCGAGCAGCAGTACGCCCTTAATCTGGAGAGGAAGAGACTCGAGCGCGAAGGCGACGTCGAACTCCGCAACCGCACGCGTGAACTGGAAACCAAGCTAGCGTCTTTGCTGAAGGACTTCGAGTTCCAGATGCGCGAAACCGTCCGCGCCATCGAAGACCGAGCCGCCCAGCAAAAGCTCTCCAAGGAAGCGGAACGCCGCATGACCCGCCTGCGCCGCGAGTTTCAGGAGAGCTTCAACCAGACCGTCGTTGCCCACCGCACCGGGGCCGACCAGGGCGACGCCAACGCCCAGCCGCACATCCTCAAGCACGTGGCTCCCGGCGATCAGGTCCGCATCAAATCGATGAACAGGATTGCCGTGGTGCAGCGCGAAATCGAGAAAGATGTATTCGAGGTCGCGCTCGGCCCCATCAAGATGCGCGTAAAGCGTGATGAACTCGCCGAACCGCAGACCTCCAGCGATTCATCGGCCGGTGCAAAGTTCGATCCGTTAGCCGCCGCCCGCAAGCAGAAGAACATCCATGTGACCGTCACCAGCGCCAACACCGACGACATGCGCATGGAGATCAACCTAATCGGCCGCACCGTCGATGAGGCAACCGGTGAACTGGAGAAATATCTGGACCGCGCATTTCTGGCCGGCCTGCCGCGGATTCGCGTCATCCACGGCCACGGCGCAGGCATCCTTCGCCGTGGTGTTCGCGAATTCCTGAAGAGCCATCCGCATGTCGCCACCATCGCCGAAGCCCCGCAGAATGAGGGCGGGCAAGGGGCGACATTAGTGGAGTTGCGGCAGTAGATTTAAGCGATTTTGGCGCACATCCGACTCGCTCATTCGCTCCAACGTCAGCCCCAAGTGACAATTCCGTAACAATTCGGTCGCCCTCATCCGGTATCATCACAATCAGTCTTTGGGGGAGGTCCCGATGCGTAAATTGATTCTGATCCTGATGTTTTGTGTCGCCTGTGCCGGCCTGGCTGCGCAGTCGAAGAGCATCTACGACTTTACGATGAAATCGATTGACGGGCAGCAGGTCAGCCTGAAGAATTACAGCGGCAAGGTTGTCCTGTTGGTGAACGTGGCCAGCAAGTGCGGATTCACGCCGCAGTACGAGGCGCTGGAAAAGGTCTATGAGACGTACAAGGACCGCGGGCTGGTGATCGTCGGCATTCCGGCTAACAATTTTGCCCAGCAGGAGCCGGGCACCAACGATGAAATCAAGAAGTTCTGCAGCAGCAAGTACGGCGTCACCTTCCCGATGATGGCCAAAGTCTCTGTGCTGGGCGAAGACCAGACGCCGCTCTACTCCTTCCTGACCGCCAAGGACACAGATCCGCAGTTTGCCGGGGACATCAAATGGAACTTCACCAAGTTTCTCTTCGATCGCAGCGGCAAGCCGGTAGCGCGCTTTGAGCCGAACGTCACTCCCGACGATCCCAAAGTGAAGACCGCCATCGAAGCGGCACTCGGGCAATAACTATCCCCAGCCCGGGGTCATTTTGAATGGTTGCCCACCAACTCCGTGCCCCATTCTTGCGCCTTCTTTCTGGCGCAAGGGTGGGAAACCACGAACCAACTACGTCGAAGCGCCCACACCAGCGGTTGCGGCATCATGGCAGACAGCAGGATGGTCGCCAGCCTTACCGGCCGTGGTGGGGCTCTCGACTCCATTGCTCGCGACAGGCGATTTCTTCAGTTCGTGGAGCAGCTTGACCAGCCGTGCAAATCCCTGTTCACGAGCCGTCTTGTTGCCCGGAACCGCATTGCCCGGATCCTCGCCAGCGCGCATGAACCCGTGCCCTGCGCCGTCATACGTGATCGGCTCGTATCTCTTGCCCGCGGCCTTCATGGCTGCCTCGGTCGCCGGAACGGTAGCCCCGATGCGCGCGTCGTTACCCGCATAGAAGCCATACACGGGGGCATTAATGGCGGACACTTCCGCCGGACCCGGCCCGTAAAAGACGAAAGCGGCTGACAGATCTTTGCGATGCGTAGCGAAGGCGAAGGACTTGCCACCTCCCCAACAGAATCCAGCCACTGCGATCTTTCCATCGGCGGCGGGCAGATGCTTGCCATAGTCGGCTGCCGCGTCCAGGTCGGCTGCGACAACATCCGGGTCCAGTCCGGAGACAGCCTTCACCGTTGCATCCTGGCTGGGGAACTCGCTCGATCCGCCGCCGTTGGGACCGAAGCCGGTGAGCAGATCAGGAGCAATGACGATGAAGCCCTCCCCAGCAAGTTCGTCGGCCATCTCCTTCGCCCAGTCGCTGAGGCCGAAGATTTCGTGAATGAGAATCACAACCGGGGCCTTGGTTTTAATCTCCGGGTAGACGACGTACGCCTGCACCGTGCGGGTTCCGTGCTTCAGGGGGACGTATTCATGGTGGCGCGGTGAAGCATCAAGGCGGGCTCTTGCCCAGTCCTGAGCATGGATTGAAACGGCAGCCGACAGCGCAAACAACAGGACGGCGACAGATTTGAGGGGGAAAAACGGCGTCGGTTTCATGGGCTTGAGTCTAGCCGTGAGGAAGATCAGGTTGCAAGCGGTCTTTTTCGAGGAGGCCTTGTTTCCGTATTGCTGATCGGACAGCGTATCCTCCACGATTACGGGAAAAAGCCGGAGCATTCAGCCCCGGCTTCCTTTTTGCAACCATCGTTCCTAAGCCATCGCCTCGCGGCCCATCGGCTCGAATCGCAGTTGGTTTGATTTGCGATCCACGTCAATGCGCACATGCGCCCCATGCAACACTTCGCCGTTGAGGATCTTGATGGCCAGCGGGTCTTGTACCATGCGCTGCAACGCTCTCTTCAGCGGACGTGCTCCATACGCCGCGTCCGAACCCGATGCCAGAATCAGTTGCCGCGCCGGCTCTGTCAGCTCCAGCGAAATCTGCCGGTCTTCCAGCAGCTTGCGCACTTCGTTCAGCCGCAATTCCAGAATGTGTTCCATCTGCGAGTGTCCCAGCGAATGGAAGATCACCGTATCGTCCACGCGATTCAGGAACTCCGGACGGAAATGCTCGCGCAGCACTCGCATCACGCTCTCGCGCGCCATCTCGAAGTCATGCTCCGTTTTCAGCGTGTCTCCAGTTAACAGCGCCGCGCCCAGGTTCGATGTCATGATAAGCACGGTATTCTTGAAGTCCACCGTGCGTCCCTTCGCGTCCGTCAGCCGCCCGTCGTCCATCACCTGCAGCAGGATGTTGAACACATCGGGGTGCGCCTTCTCGATCTCGTCAAACAGAATCACAGAGTAAGGCCGGCGATGCACGGCCTCAGTCAACTGGCCGCCCTCGTCGTAGCCGACGTATCCCGGCGGTGCGCCAATCAGCCTTGCCACGGCGTGCTTTTCCATGTACTCGCTCATGTCGATGCGAATCATCGATTGCTCATCGTCGAAGAGAAACTCCGCCAACGCACGTGCAGTTTCTGTTTTGCCGACGCCCGTTGGTCCCAGGAAAATGAATGAGCCAATCGGCCGCCGCGGATCGCTCAATCCCGCACGCGAACGCCGAATCGCATTCGCCACAACCGTCAGTGCAGCATCCTGCCCAACCACGCGTTCCCGCAGCCGCGTCTCCATTTGAACGAGCTTTTTGACTTCGCCTTCAAGCATCCGCGAAACAGGAATCCCCGTCCACTTGCTCACAATTCCGGCAATGTCTTCCTCGTCGACCTCTTCCTTCAACATGCGCGCCACGCCTGTCTTTCCATCCTGCGCGGCGTCCAGCTTCTTCAGCTCCGCTTCAAGCTTGGGCAGTTCGCCGTATTGGATCTGCGCGGCCCGTTCGAGCTGGCCTTTGCGCGTCTGCTCCTCGGCCTCGAAGCGCAGAGCCTCAATCCGCTTTTTCACTTCGCTGATGCGTGTGATCGCCTCGCGCTCGCGTGTCCAACGCGCCCTGAGCGCGGTGATCTGCTCCGTCAGCGCGGATACCTCTCGCTCCACCACCCCCAGCCGCGCAATGCTGTTGGCATCGGTCTCGCGCTTGAGAGCTTCGCGCTCAATTTCGAGCGAAGTTCTCTCTCGCTCCCGCTGATCGATCTCCGTGGGCTTTGACCCAATCTGAACGGCCAGCGACGCTGCCGCTTCATCCACCAGATCGATGGCCTTGTCCGGCAAAAAGCGGTCGCTGATGTAGCGATGCGAGAGCGTTGCCGCGGCCACAATCGCCGCGTCCTTGATGCGCACGTTGTGGTGCGCCTCATAACGATCCCGCAAGCCGCGCAGAATGGCAATCGTGTCCTCGACGTTGGGCTCGCCAACATACACAATCTGGAAGCGCCGCTCCAGCGCCTTGTCCTTTTCGATGTACTTGCGGTATTCGTTCAGCGTGGTTGCGCCAATCGCCCGCAGTTCGCCGCGCGCCAATGCTGGCTTGAGCATATTGCTGGCGTCGATGGCGCCCTCAGCCGCTCCCGCGCCCACCAGCGTATGCAATTCGTCGATGAACAGCACGATCTCGCCGTTGGCTTCTTCGATTTCTTTTAGAACCGCTTTGAGCCGGTCCTCGAACTCGCCGCGGAACTTCGCCCCGGCGAGCATCGCGCCCAGGTCGAGCGACATGACGCGCTTGTCCTTCAGGCTCTCCGGTACATCCCCTTCAACGATGCGCCGCGCCAGGCCTTCCACAATCGCCGTCTTGCCCACTCCCGGTTCGCCAATCAATACGGGGTTGTTTTTCGTGCGCCGGCTCAGCACCTGGACCACGCGCCGAATCTCTTCGTCGCGGCCAATCACCGGGTCCAGCTTGCCGCGCCGCGCAAGTTCCGTGAGGTCCTTGGCATACTTTTCCAGCGCCTGAAACTTTCCTTCTGGATTCTGATCCGTCACGCGCTGCGATCCGCGTACGGCGGTCAGCGCCTTCAAAATCGCCTCGTGCGTGGCGCCCAAAGCCAGCAGTGCATCCCGCGCCGCGTCGCCTTTCGATTGCGCGGCGCCCAGCAGCAGGTGTTCCGTCGAGACGTACTCGTCCTTGAAATTCGCCGCCTCGCGAAACGCCTGCTCCAGCGCACGGTTCAGCGCCTGGCTCAGTCCCGGCTGGCTCGCAGCCCCTGCCACACGAGGCAGTTTCTCCTCGATCTGATGCAGATCGTGCTCCAGCCGTTCGGTGGGTACACCAATCTTTTCGAGCACTGAAGGAATCACGCCCTCGCGGTCTTCCACCAGCGCCAGCAACAGGTGTACAAGCTGCACCTCAGGATTGCCCAACTCCGCCGCCCGGGCCTGCGCCTGCTGCATCGCTTCCTGCGATTTGACGGTAAATTTTTCCCAACGAATTGCCATAGTTCACTCCAGTCGGTGGTCAATTAGACTACGACGCCATCAGCGTTCTTGATATTTAGCTCTTTCCGCGATTCCAGACGGATTAAATTGTATTTATCTGCGAGTTCTTTCCTTTGTTCAGATGTGTAATATCCTGGGTTTTTGTTGATGATTTCTTTGGCAATGCCCCCGACCTGCTTGAAGTATGCTGAAAGATAAGTTGGCAACTCTTTACCAATGACTAAGTCTGCGAAATCTTTAGCATGAAGAAATCTTGTGTTGCATGCCTCGAATTGTTTCGACGCGGCATATCTTCCTTTCAATGCTAAAAAATCAGCCTTTTCATCACCGATAATTGGACATGAAAAAGCTGAATGGAGATTGATAAGGGATGTTTCTAGTTCTTGAAGGTTTCGCCATGTATCAGCTATAGCATCTCGTCTCAATTTCCACTGCTCTTGGCGATCCCAAAAATCGTCAGAGATTTTGCCCTTGATGGTTTCCGTAATCGTAGTTAACTCTCTAGTCTGAATGACAAGATTGTCGAAATTCTCCTTCATTGCGCGAATCTGCCCAACTTGTTCTGAATATCCTTTCAGATAAGGTGCAATCGCTCTTTTATCGAGAAGATGCAGGATCAAAATCAAAAGAGTAATGAAACTTGTTGAAGTAGCAACTTCATGGTTGGTGATCAAGCCAATAATCAACTCATACATGGTCACATCTTCTCCTTATTACAACCCAACAACCCGCAACCCCGGCAGCCCCTCAAAATCCTTGATATTCGTCGTCAGAAGACCAAAATCATTCTCAATCGCTTGCGCCGCAATCCAAAGATCGTTGACCCGCGTTCTCGGCGACCGGCCCGACTGCTTCATGAACGCCGCCAAAATGCCAAACGGCGGAGCTGTCCCCGAGGAGACACCCAGAACAGGCCGCTGTTCCAGATCCCGCAACAGCCGCATCCGCCTCATCCGCGTAGCCGGATCGGCGCTTGACTCCACACCAAAGCTCAGCTCTCCCAGCGAGATCGCCGAGACATAAACCTGCTCATCTCCGGCCGCCCGCAAGACAGCATCACCAGCAATCTGCCCTCTTTCCAGACCGACCCAAATCGAGGTGTCAAAGATCACTCCCACGGATTTCGAACCTCTTCGTCGAAGTCCCCGCGGCTATCCCTCAAGAAAGCTTCACCCTCCTCTGGGGTCAGCCTTCCCCCGATGCCCGCGATCGCTTGCGCCGCGGTCATCGTACGGCGGGCAGGAACAATATGGGCAATCTCTGTGCGATTACGCAGTACGCGGACCGTCTCTCCCAAAAGAATCCGCTCCAGTATTGCGCTTGTGTTACGCGCCAGATCGGAAGCGCTGATCGTTTGCATCTTCATCCCTCATCACAAAAATACGCATAGTTACATACGAATACATACTATGCGCATTTTCGGTACAAAGAAAGTGCTAACCGGCCGTCCGCGGCAAAAACAGACCTCAGTTCCCAGTTCTCAGGCTTGGAAACTGAGAACTGAGAACTGTGAACTGTGAACTGCCTTTACGCCGCCACATTGATCTTGATCTGCTTGGGCTGCGCTTCCGCCTTCTTGGCCAGCTCCAGCTTCAGAACGCCGTTGTTGTAGCTCGCCTGCACGCTCTCCGCGTCCACGGTAGAGGGCAGCGTGAAGGCGCGGAAGAAGCTCCCATAGCGCCGCTCGATGCGATGGAAGTTCTGCTCCTTCTCCTCGGCTTCGAACTTGCGCTCGCCCTTAACGGTCAGCGTGTGGTTTTCCACGCGGATGTCCAGGTCCGTCTGATCGATGCCCGGCACTTCCAGCTTCAATACAACCTTCTGTCCGTCCTCATAGATGTCGACCGCCGGCACAAAGCTGGCAGCCGCCACAGGGTCATCCCCTTGGTTCAGATCGCGGAAAAGGGAGTTTACGCGGTTCTGCAGTGCTACGACTTCCCGGAACGGGTCCCAACGAGTGATTACCATAATCTTGTTCCTCCAGATGGATTCTTGTGTCATCGGGCCGGGAATGTGAGTCCCGGTCACTCAATCTGATGATACTGCAGCATAGATGATTCATAAAATCTGCGCATAGTACGCTCATGTTTGTTGGCGCGTCACATCCATCGTTAAATGAATGCTTTAGACAACAGGCAAGCAGCAACCTCGCGGGAATAGAAGAGAAATGGCCCATCTTGCATCGCGCGTTTGCGCCCCTTTTCCGGCGCAAATCAGTCCGGCCAGAACCCCTTTCAGGCACAACTGCACTGTTCCCGATTCCGATTTCCAGGCCTTTCTAACTCTCGATGTCGATCTCCGGATACTTCCGCCGCACCGCCGCAACCACCGTCGCGTGCTCAGGCTTTCCGCTGGACCGGGCCAATGCATCGCGGGCGTGGGCGGCGTCCTCGATTGGATAGCGCCGCGTTTTAGGAAATACAAAATCCCCTTGGGGCAGGTCTTCCCGTTCCGCGTAAGTGAGCTTCGCCATGTCGATCCCTCCAGCCGTTGCAATCCGGGCGCAAATCCGGGCACGGTAACAATCGCACCTGTTTCTGCCCAGTAGGATGGCTCCGTTCCGGCCGGAGTTGTACTCCGGGCCAGCCTCTTACAATCAATTACAGATGACCTCGCTCTCCAGCCTTCTCCAACACATCGACTGGCATTGGCTTTGGCTTTCCGTGGCCGCATTCCTGGCTGGAGTGCTCAATGCCGTGGCCGGCGGCGGCTCGTTTCTACTCTTTCCAGCCCTGCTGGGCATGAAGATGCTCCCCATTCAGGCCAATGCCACCAACACCGTGGCGCTATGGCCCGGCCAGCTCACCTCCATAGCCGCTTACCGCGACAACATCCGGAAGAACCGCCGCCTCGCTTGGCCGATGGGTCTGGCGGGCCTGTTGGGCGGCACCGCCGGGGCAATCGTCCTGCTCAATACACCGCAATTGACCTTTCTGCACATGGTTCCCTGGCTGCTGCTGGTGGCCGCCCTGATCTTTGCCGCCACGGGACCGGTCTCCCGCTGGCTGGCCCGCATGAAGCAAGGCTCGACCGGCGGTCAGCCCCGTGCGCCCCGGCTCCTTTATGTGTTCATCTCCACCATCTTCGTCTGCTTTTACATTGGCTATTTTGGCGCCGGCGCGGGCTTTCTGCTCATCACCCTGCTCTCCCTCTTTGGCTTTCAGGACCTGAATGAGATCAACGCCCTCAAGGTTGTCTCCACCACCATGGCCAACGGCATGGCTTTCATCATCTTTGTCGTCGGCCGCCAGGTGGAGTGGCGCTACTGCCTGCTGGCCATGGTCACTTGCGCCGTCGGCGGCTACAGTTCGGCCCGCTTTGCCCGCAAAGTGCCCCAGCCATTCCTCCGCGGACTGGTAGTTTTCATTGGCTTGGCCATGGCCGCCTGGTTCTTCTGGAAGAATCCGTAAGAAGTTGTCAGTTCTCAGTGATCACTGACAACTGATCACTGACAACTGATCACTGTAAACTGTCGTTATGAGCCACGAAGGCATTCGTTTTGTCGACAAGGAACGTGCGGCGCGCGAGTCTGAAGACAACCGCCCCCTTCCCCGCATCGCAATCACCCCGGAGAAGGTCCGCGTTTTGCTATCCGAGGGTAAGGGCCTGGAGATCGACTGGCAGGACGGCCACCGCAGCGCCTGGGCCTTTGCCTGGCTACGCGACGCCTGCCCCTGTGCCACCTGCAACGAAGAGCGCGCCAAGGAAGGCCGCAAGCCCGGGCAGCCCAAAGCCAAGCCCACGGCGGTCCTGCCCATGTACACCCCGCCGCCCAAACCGGCCAGCGCCCACGCCGTAGGCCGCTATGCCCTTCAATTCAACTGGCAAGACGGTCACACCGCCGGCATCTATTCCTGGGAGTATTTACGCCGCGTCTGCCGGTGCCCCGAATGCACCTTTGCGGACGAAGAAGCGACCGGCGCGCCGAATTGAACGCGGCGACGTAAATCGATGCGCGGGATATCGACCAAGCCCTTGACGCGCGAGGCGCTACGCGCTACAGTGGGGACATGATCCGGTCGTTTCGGCACGCTGGACTGGAGAAGTTCTTCTTCACGGGAAGCAAGGCGGGCATTCAGCCTGTGCATGCGAAGAAACTGAGCCTTCAACTCGGTACTTTGAACGTCTCCAGAAATGCAACGCGCATGAATGTTCCTGGATGGAATCTGCACCCCCTCAAGGGGGATTTGATCGATCATTGGTCGGTCAGGGTGAACGGAAACTGGAGAATGACCTTCACCTTCGACGGAGAAGACGCAATTCTCGTGGACTACCAGGATTACCACGGTTGATAGGAGGCTCCCGATGCCCATGATGTATAACCCGCCCCACCCCGGCGAATTACTGCGAGAATATCTCGGCTCCATGCAGGTTGGCGTGGCTGCAAAAAAGCTACGCGTCGCGCGATCCACTCTTTCGCGCCTTCTGAACGGGCGGGCGTCGTTTACAGCAGCGATGGCGCTCAGGCTGGCCGATGCTTTTGGAACCGAGCCCGGCCTGTGGCTCGACCTGCAGCAGCAGTACGATCTGTGGCACGCATCCAGGCGCAAGCGGCCCAAGGTAGAGAAGTTCTCTCGCGCGGCTTGAGAGATGAAATGTCGCTTCAGACTGCGGCCACCATTTCTACCGCCTCATCCGCATCCTCAGCCACCCGCAGCAGTTCCCGGTTCTTCGCCTTCAAAAACCCCGCCGCAACCGCCGTGTCCAGAAACGCCAACAGCCCATCCCAATACCCCGCCGTGTTTATCAGGATGCAAGGCTTGGCATGCAGCCGCAGTTGCGCCCACGTCACCACCTCCAGCAGCTCCTCCAGCGTCCCGTAGCCGCCGGGCAGAATCAGAAACGCATCCGCCAACTCAGCCATGCGCGCCTTGCGCTGGTGCATGGTGGAAACGCGCTCCAACCTCGTCAGCCCGGCATGGCCAATTTCTTCGCCCGCCAGCACATCCGGCAGAATGCCGATGACCTCTGCGCCGCCCGCCAGCGCCGCATCGGCAACCGCGCCCATCAACCCCACGTTGGCCCCGCCATACACCAGCCCCAGCCCGGCAGTGGCAATTGCCGCACCCAATGCCCGCGCCTCAACCAGATAGGCGGGATCGTTTCCGTCGGCCGATCCGCAGTAAACGGCCACGCGCCGAGGAGTGCTCTGCGAAGTTGTCATGATGAATCAAGAATAACGGGTCGGCTGCCGCTTCTACTTCCGTTCAAGGTACTCAGCCGGCGTTAGAACCGCAATTCCCCCGAACGGATTCAAGTCGAGCAGATCGCTGTCCCCCGTAACAATGGCGTCGGCTCGCCCATGCACGGCAACCTCAAGGAACTTGTCGTCCCGTGGGTCGCGGCAGGCGTGGATGGGAGAGCGAATCGCAACTTGTTCCGCAACCGACCACACATGGTTCACGAAAGGAGTCAGAAGCCCAGCGCCAATATAACGCCCAAACTTCGGGCGCTTCAGCACAATGCACAGCTCCGTCCATGTTGCTGTCGAAACCAGCGTGGTCGCCTCCTCCCAGGCCTTGATGACCGCCCGCCCAGCAACTGAGTTCGTTCGAATAAATTGGCTCACATAGACGTTTGTATCGATAACGACACGCTGGCTCATGCTTCATCAGCCAGCAATTCGGCAAGAAGCTCGTCCGTCATGCCTTGCGATTCGGCATATCGACCGTTCTCTTCACTCAAACGTATTAGCTCTCGAACGCGAAGCTTCCGCAAATTCTCGAATTCTTCGGCTGACACTATTACAGCTATATCCCGCTCATGGCGCTGAATCCGCACAGGTTCTCGTTGAGCCTGATCGACGATGGCGGCAAAGTTCTGCTTGGCGTGAGTTGCAGAGACAGTAGGCATGGTCAAAGCCTATCAGAAATGTGCATTTTGCACAAATTAGATAATTTGTACATTTTCCCATCAAGCCTGTTGGGCTGCCAGGGCCGACGCATATCAAATCCCCAGTAATTTGAGTAAGTAGGGGAGGTTCCATGCGGCTCTGAGTCTTTTTCCTTTGATCCCGCGCTTGAAAGTAGTGTCCTGTTTGAGCAGGTTCAACGCCA
>Ga0302275_10001147_pt1 | contig 28654 bp, 29 predicted proteins | sample III_Bog_N2_2_FD_200229 | JGI IMG/M metagenome (GOLD analysis project Ga0302275, IMG submission 200229) | Peat permafrost microbial communities from Stordalen Mire near Abisko, Sweden - III_Bog_N2_2 | ecosystem: Environmental > Terrestrial > Soil > Wetlands > Peat | place: Sweden: Abisko... | reverse complement strand
CACTGGTCCGCAGCTTCGTCTATCTGCCGCCGGCCACTGGCCACATCAGCGCGAACTTTGTTGCGGCCGCGTTTCAGGCGGGGGCGAGCGTGTTTTCCATCGGCATCCAGATTGCCGCGCCGGTCCTCTCCGCCACACTGGTTGCCGACATAGCCCTTGGCCTGTTGGGCAAGGCGTCTCCACAACTACCGCTGATGCTTCTGGGCCCGGCAGTCAAAAGCATTCTTGGACTGTTGATTCTGATTTCGGCGCTCAAGTACTGGCCGGCGCTCTTCGAGCACTTGTTTCTCAATTCGATGAGCCAGGCTGACAACATTCTCCACCTGGCTCAGTAGGGACCTATGGCTGACAGCAGCAAAACCGAAGCAGCAACACCGAAACGGCGAAACAAGGCGCGGGAACAGGGCCAGGTCGCCCGTTCGCGCGAACTGCCAGGTGTGTGCGCGCTTGCTGCTGTGGCCGGGGTGCTGGCGCTGATGGCTCCGCAGGCGGTGACTCACTGGACCGTCCTCTATCGCAACACGCTTTATGCCGCCGCTGAGGGAAACATCGAGAGCAACGGCCCGGTGCTCTTCTGGAGTTCGGTCGAAGTGATGCGTTGGATCGTCCCCACCCTGCTGGCGGGCATGGCGGTTTCGGTGCTTACCGGGCTGGCGCAGGGAGGCGTGAATTTTGCGCCCGAGGCGCTGGCCTTGAAGTTCGAGCGGTTCAATCCCGTCAGCAAGCTGGGACAAATCTTCTCGCCCATGGGCCTCAGCAATCTGCTGAAGTCGCTGCTTCCGTTTTCAGCCATTCTCTGGGTTGCAGTGAACGCGGTGCGCGAGCACTGGGAGACAATGACCCACGCGTCCAGCATCGGATTGAGGCCGTTCGCCAGCTTTGTTGGGTCGGTGATGCTGGAAATGACCTGGAAGTCGGGCCTCATTCTGCTCGCCTGGTCCGCGGTCGACTATTTCCTGACCATGAAGAAGATGGACAGCGACATGAAGATGACCAAGCAGGAAGTCCGCGAGGAATACAAGGAAACGGACGGCAATCCAGTCATCAAGTCGCGAATCCGCCAACTGCAGAGGGCGATGCGCAAGCGCCACTCCTTGAAGGCTGCCGCAACGGCTACCGTCATCGTGACCAATCCAACTCACTACGCAATTGCGCTCCGCTATGAAACGGATATGCCCGCGCCGATCGTCGTTGCCAAGGGACGCGACCTGCTGGCAGAAAAGATCAAGCAAGTGGGGCGCGACCACGGAATCATGCTGGTGGAAAACCGGCCTCTGGCGCAGGCGCTCTACAAGAGCGTGGAAGTTGGCGACTCCATTCCGGCCAAGTTGTACCAGGCCGTGGCCGAGATCCTCGCCCTCGTCTTCCGGGCGCAGGCTGAGGTGCGGCGCAGTGACGCGGAACGGCGCTCCAGGAATGCCTCCGGGCAGAAGACTAACAATGCACAAGGATCATCCAACGCGCAGCCGGGGGTGCCGTCATGATGGAACGAATTGCCGCTTTGTTCCGCAAATGCAACGAATGGATCGCGCCGATTGCGGCCGTTTCTGTGGTCTTTGTGATGCTGGTGCCGCTGCCCAGCTTTGTTCTCGATCTGCTGTTGACCGTCAGTATTACTTTATCCATCCTGGTGCTGCTCACGGCCATCCAGATTCTGCGTCCGTTGCAGTTCTCTGTCTTCCCGAGCATGATACTGCTGCTCACCCTGCTTCGCCTCTCGCTCGAACTGGCCAGCACGCGCCGCATTCTGCTCCACGGAAATGAAGGCACCGCGGCAGCCGGCAAGGTGATTGAAGCCTTCGGCCAATTCGTGGTCGGCGGTAATTACATTGTCGGCTTCGTCATCTTCCTGGCGCTCGTTGCCATTCAGTTTCTTGTCATAAGTCACGGCACCGTCCGTACGGCAGAGGTTACGGCGCGCTTCACCCTCGATGCCATGCCGGGCAAGCAGATGGCCATTGACGCCGACTTGAATGCCGGCCTTATCAACGAGCAGCAGGCCCGCGCGCGGCGTGAGAGAGTGGCGCACGAAGCCGAGTTCTGCGGCTCCATGGACGGCGCGGCCCGCTTCAGTCAGCGCGATTCGCTGGCCACCATCCTGATCATGGTCATCAACATTGTCGCCGGCTTCCTGATCGGCGTCTTTCAGCAAGGCATTCCCTTCCAGGAGGCGCTGAAAACCTACACCATCCTCACGGTGGGCGACGGCCTGGTGTCGATCCTGCCGTCGTTGCTGGTCTCTGTAGCCGCTGGAATCGTCGTCACCAGGGCTGCGTCGAAGGACTCCCTCAGCGTAAACCTCAACAAGCAGATGTTCGGCAGTCCGCGCCTGCTGTGGATTGCGGGCGGCGTTCTGGCGGTTCTTGGACTGATCCCCGGGTTGCCCAAATTTGCCTTCTTCTCTCTGGCCGGCTTGCTCATGTTCGCAGCCAAGAAGATGAAGCCGCAGGAGCAGAAGGATGAAGTCGAAGAGCTGGAAAAGCTGGCCAAGGCCGCTTTGCCGGGCGGTGCGGCAGCTCCAGCGGTCGATCCCATGGACGCGGCCCTCAAACTGGACGAACTCATGCTCGAAGTGGGCATGGGCCTGGTACCTCTCGTCGACGCGGCAAAGGGGGGGCAACTGCTCTCCCGCGTGAAGTCCATGCGCAAGAATCTGGCCCAGCAGCTTGGCTTCCTGGTGCCGTCCATCCACATCACGGACAATCTTTCGCTGCGCGAGCGCGAGTATGTGATCTACCTGCGCGGAGTCGAGATCGCGCGCTGGGAATTGCGCCGCGACAGCCTGCTCGCCATCAGTTCCAATGCCAATGCGCCCGAACTGCCCGGCCAGGATACGCGGGAGCCCGCCTTCAACGCACCCGCAAAGTGGATCACCACGCAAACCCAGGGACAGGCGATCGCGGCTGGATATGCGGTGGTGGACGCGACCTCCGTGCTGGCCGCACACCTGTCCGAGGTGATCCGGCACAACGCTCATGAACTTCTGTCGCGGCATGAAACAAGAAGGCTGATCGACAGGCTGAGCGAGTCGCACCCCAAACTTGCCGACGAATTGATTCCAAAGCTCATGAGCCTCGGTGAAGTGCAGAAGGTTCTGCAGCAACTGCTGCGTGAGCAGGTTTCGATCCGCGATCTGGGAACCATTCTGGAAACCCTCGTCGAAGCGGCGGCGTTCAACAAGAACCCCATCGCCCTGGTCGAGGCGGTGCGCCACACCCAGGGACGGTCGCTGATCCGCCCCTTGCTCAACGAGCAGGGACAATTGCGGGTCGTCACCCTGGACACGGCAATCGAGGACGAATGTACTCGCGGGTCGAACCTGCAAGTGAATCAGGGCTCATCGACACCGCAACAGGTCACTTTGGCACGCCGCGTGCTGGATGGACTACGTATGAACTTTGGTGAGGAAATCAGCGCGGCTCCGCCGGTCCTGCTGTGCTCCTCGCCCGGCCGCTATTATCTCCGTCGTCTGCTGGAGCCGTTCATCCCCAAGATCGTAGTCATCTCGCCTGGGGAGATTCCGCCGCTGACGCCGGTGCAGTCTGTGGGGGTTCTCCGTTGAAGAAGTTGGGCAAACAATCGGCGATGGGCAAGCAGAACGGCACGAGAAGGAACATGGGCCTCGAATGCAAGGGCAAAAGTGAGCACCTCACAAAGGGAGTATTGCAATGACAACAGCAGAATTGGCCTACCGTGCGAGTAGCGATTTCGTGGACGAACGCAATGATCTCGTAATGCGCGAGTTGCCGCAGGTCTACTATGTGGCCGCGCGCATCCATGAGCGCTTGCCCAAGCATGTGGAAATCGAGGACCTGGTGCAGGCGGGCGTCCTGGGCCTGCTCGATGCATGCCGCAATTACGATTCCTCCAAGGACGCGCAGTTCTCCACTTTTGCCAAGTTCCGCATCCGCGGCGCAATCCTCGACAGCCTTCGCAAACTCGACTGGGGATCCCGCACCTTGCGCAGAAAAGGCCGCGAGATCGCCACGACTGTCTCCAAGCTTGAGTCGAAGCTGGGACGGCAGCCCCTGGAAGAAGAGATAGCGAACGACCTGCACATGCGTTTGGACGAGTTGCAGAGCACCATGACGCAACTGGACGGCCTGTACCTGGTGGGCCAGCAGACCAATTCCTCTCAGGATCATGCCGAGTCCTACGATCTGATCGAGTCGGCGCAAGGCACAGAAGAGAACAATCCCTTTGAACTTTGCCTCGAAGGCGAACGGAGAGAGGAACTTGCCAAGGCCGTCTCCAAAATGTCGGAGCGGGAGCAGTTGATTCTTTCGCTGTATTACCAGGAAGAATTGACCATGAAAGAAATCTCCCAGGTGGTGGGCATCGTGGTGTCGCGGGTCTCGCAAATCCACGCCGCTGCCATGGTGAAATTGCGCGCCTCTCTGAGCCATCTTCGCGAGGGTGCGACGCCTCCCATCAGCCGTATGCAGGCTGTTTGCCAGGGCGCGGATCACCGCCAGGCGAGAAGGCAGCCATGATCTCACCGTTCGCATTGAATCAGGCCGCGAAGGCGGCAAAGGGCGTTGTGCTGCCGCCCAGGGCGCGCACCGTCAATTCCTGCAACTTCCGCTATGCGGGCCGCCTATCGAATGAGAATGCGCGCTCATTGAACGCCCTGCATGAGAAGTTCGCCGCTAGCGTGACCAACTCGCTGGAACTGTATCTTGGCGCTTCTCTGCGGCTGAAACTGGCAGCGCTCGAGCAGATGACGATCTCCGAGTATTCCAGCAGGACACCAGCCAGCAGCTTCCTGGCCCCCTGTTCGCTCAACGTGATGGAGAGCAACATCCTGCTGGAGATGGACATCGATCTGATCTTTCCCATCATTGACCTTTTGCTTGGCGGCGTGGGCGCGGCGTCTGCGGTGGCACGCGAGCTTACGGAGATCGACGAAGAAATCCTGCAGAGTGTCACTGTCCTTATCGCAAAGGAGTTGGAACGCTCCTGGCGGGCCTTGAATCTGTCGCTGACACCAGGGCGTTGCATCAGGCCGGCGGCGCTCCCGCAGGTGTTTGCGGCCAATGAAAAGCTGGTGCTCTTGATCTTCGAAATGACCTTGGGTGAGGCAAACGGGGCCCTCAGCATCGCGATGCCCACCTCCTTTGTTGGCTTCCTTCTGCGCCACCTGAAGGCGGCGCAGTCGAAAAAAGCATCGACCCTCCGCACGTTGCGCGGCCCCACCCTGCGGGAACGGATTCTCGACTGCGAGTTTGTGGCGGCGGCTGACATAACCGGGATGCGGGTGATGGTGAAAGACCTGATCGGCCTCAAGCCGGGAATGGTCCTGAAGATGAGAGCGCCTGTCAAAAGGCCTGGGCGGCTCACCGTGGAAGGCGTTGAAATCTTTGAAGCGGTTCCCGTTCGCAACGGAACCCGCAAGGCTGTGCAACTCACAGCCCGGTCACAGGAACAAACGGCATAAAGGAGCGACATGACGACCGACAAGAACCCTAGCGACTTCCCAGGCGCATTCTTCAATGCCTTGGCGGGAGCGATGACTGCGACTACCGGATCGCCCTGGCTGATCGCTGCCGTGCCCGATGCCGAATTGCCTTCTGATGGCTCTGCACCGGTCTGGATCAAGCTTGTTCTCGATGGCAGCTTGCGAGGCGAAGCCCTGCTCGAGTTCCGTCGCGGCGAAGCCGCCATGCTGGCATCGAAGCTGCTTGGCAAGCCTGAAGGCAAATTCGGGACGGAACAGTCCATCGCGTTGATGAAAGTCATCAAAGCGGGAGCCGACGAGTTCTGTTCCGCGCATAGGGAAACATACGGCGCATTCACGATCAAGGTTTCCTCCGCGCCCGAGGGGCCTTCCAGTTGTCCGAATGGCGTGCAGGTCACCGCTGCCGACAACGACGAGAATCGTGTATCTATCCTGATGTGCCCCAACCCGGCGCTGACAGAGGCCTTGCGCCCTCATTCCCAGCCTGCAGGCAGGGCGGCGGAAGCGGCGGCCGCGATCAAGGAAGCCGCTGCGAAGATGAAGCCAGACCCGATCAACCTGAATCTGGTGATGGATGTTGAACTGAACGTTACTCTGCGCTTCGGACGGCGCCAGCTCACGCTGCGTGAAGTGATGGAACTGACCAGTGGATCTGTCGTTGAGCTGGATCGCCAGGTCGAGGAGCCTGTCGAGCTTCTGCTCGATGGCATCGTGATCGCCAGGGGCGAAGCGGTCGTCATCGACGGCAACTATGGTCTTCGTGTGACCGAGGTCTCGCAAGCCGTCTCTCCGCTGACACTCCATTGAGGGTCGCTGTTGAGGATGAAGCCAGTGAGATCGTAAAGAAGCAACGGAGGAGCACATGAATCTGATGCAATCGATAACTTTGCCGGCCTGGACTGCCCAGTTCAAGGTCGCCACCTCCAAGTGCGAGCGCTGCGACCGATCCCTGGTCCTGCGGCACTCTTCCGTCCGCAAGGCCGGCATCAAAATGCAGAACCGGTGGTATTGCAGCTCTCGTTGTTTTGCGGCGGCGGCACAAGAGGAACTCTCGGCCCTGGTCATGTCATCCAGACCGGTCAAGTCGAACCATATTACGCGCATGCCCCTTGGTCTGATCCTGATGCGTCGCGGCCTTTTGACCAATGCGCAGTTCAAGGAATTGAGAGTGGAAGAGAAAGAGGCCGGAGCGGAGATCGGCGAACTGCTGATTCGCCAGGGCTCAGTGAGCGAAAAGGATCTTACCGCCGTTCGCGCCACGCAATGGGGATGCCCCGTCTATACGGTGCCCAAGAATGGAGAGGATGCCGGGCTTCATATTCCGTCGACTTTTATCCATCTTTACTCCATGATTCCGCTTCATTATGTTGCGGCCAAGAACCTGCTGCTGGTGGGCTTCGTTCACGGCATCGAGTACGCCCTGCTTTACGCCATCGAGAAGATCACCGGATCCAAGACGCAACCCTGCTTTGTGACCCCCAGCGACTTTCTGGAGCAGGTACAGCAGAGAGCGCAGGCTGAGGACCAGCTTGGAGAGGACGCTCCCACTGAAGTCAAGTTCGACAGTGTTCAATCCACCGCCGAAATGGCCCGGATCCTCAGCAGCTATAGCGTCCATCTGGAGGCGGATGAAGCCGTTATCGGAAAATGCAAGGAGTATCTGTGGGCGCGCCTGAAGTGCGGCCCCAGGGACGTTGACCTCCTGTTCAAAGCGGGTTGAACCCCTTGCCCCGGTCCGGGGCGGTCAACAGTCCCGGATTTCCCCGGCATTTTCCTCATATTCTCCTCAGGATTGGAAAGTTGCGGCTTTCCTATGTACAGATCTGCTGGCCTTGCCGATAGGGGCACAGCAGGTGTAAACGAGTGCTCAATCATGCCTTCGATACGGTAAGCGATCAAAGCTGGGTTCCCTCATCCGCCTGGCGGGGCCTCCATTTCCTCGGCCAACCGGCGCTCGCGCCCAGAGAAGCAAACTTCCTGGATGAACTGCCGGTCATGTCCTCGACGGTTCTGGGATTGGATATGCTGCTGCAGGAGCCTTGTATCGACCTGCGGCTGGCCTCCGAACTCGTTCTGAGCGATGTTGGAGCGACGATTCAGATCCTGCGCCTGATTGGCAGAGAGTATGAATTCGACGCGGAGCGTCCCAGCCGGATGGGCGACTGCATCGCCAGTCTCGAGGTGGGCGCCTGGTTCGGCGCTATCTCTGCCCGCAGCTTTGTGCGCGACCACAAGCACTCGGCCGTCACCGCGGTCTGGAAGCACTGCCGCCTGGTGGCGCAGTACGCGCAACTGGTTGCCGAGTCCCTCGACGGCGTTTCCCCCGAAGATGCATATCTGGTTGGCCTGCTTCACGGAATCGGGGATATTCCAGAGGCCCTGGGATGGCCGAACGCCGGCCGCGGCGGCAAGGGCGCAGGCGCTTTGTTTGAAATGGAAGGCACACTGCCTCTCTTTGTCCTGTCTGCCATGCGCAGCATGAACGATTCCTCCTCTTCATCCAACTGGAGGTTCATTATCAACACGGCCCACGAACTTGCGGGCGTGCGCATGGATCGCGGCACATGCGCGCTCCACGGAGCCGGCCCCAGGCCCATCAACTCGCTCTAGCGGTTGGCCGCCGGCGCGCTGAACAAGGCGCGCCAAACCGGGCGCAACGGCGGCAAGTTGAAACGCCGATTCTGATTTGCCATTCTGGAAACTCCGCGAGTCTAGGCGGCGCTCGCCATCTCATGGGTTTCTCATCGACTCCTCATCCGCAGCGATGCCGCATCCGCAAATCGTGGTCTTTCTTTTCTCAAATCGAGTCAAACCCTAGATAAATCAGTCGTGGCATAAATTGGCCCCTGGCGTGCACATTACGTGGGCGAGGCCAAAAATGAGCAGTGGATACTACGCAGCTTGCACCGGGTTGATGTCTCGCACCCAGGCGCTGGATACGATAGCCAACAACCTGGCCAATGTGAGCACAACCGGATTCCGGGCGAGCCACAATGTTTTCAGCTCCATGCTTGCCACCGAAAGCAACACCGGCCTCTCTGTTCTCAATCAGGATGCGAATGACTACGGCGTGCTCAGCGGCGTCCAGTTGGATAGCACGCAAGGCGCTCTGGTGCGGACGGGCAACGATCTCGACGTCGCCATCGAAGGGCCTGGCTACTTCGCCGTGCAGACCGCCGGCGGCCCTGCCTACACGCGTGGAGGGAACTTGCGCGTATCGCCGCAAGGCCAGTTGACTACCTCGGCGGGCGATCCTGTGCTGGGTGATAACGGCCCCATCACGGTTGTCGGTGGACCCGTCTCCATCAGCACGGACGGAACCATTTCGGCCAATGGCGCGATTTCAGGCCGCCTGAAGCTGATCGAGTTTGCCCCCAATACAGATATACAGAGCGCGGGGGGCGCCTATTACAAGGTGCCCGTCGGCGCTGCGATTGCCGCAACCAAGTCGCAGGTGCGGCAGGGAACGCTGGAAAGCTCAAACGTGAACCCCGTCACAAGCGTGGTCGAAATGATAACCGCTGAGCGCGAGGTCGAAACCATGCGCCGCGTGCTGACCATGTTCAACGGTGAAATCGACAAGACCGCCACCCAGGAACTGCCCAAGGTCGGCTGATCGAAGGCCGAAGACCGGCCTCTCAAGATTTGAAAGGAACCTGATATGTTTCGTGCCCTCTATACGGCTGCCAGCGGAATGACGGCCCAGCAGTTGAACCTGGACAATATCGCCAACAATCTTGCGAACTCCAGCACCACGGGCTTTCAGCAGCGTCAGGTAAACTTCACCGACCTTCTGTATCAGAACCAGATCATGCCGGGCGCCGCTGCAACCCAGCAGACCACGGTGGCTGCGGGCCTGCAGATCGGCCTCGGCACACGCCCCGCGGAAACTGAGATCATCCAGACGCAAGGCGACTTCTCTACCACCGGCAACCCTCTCGACCTGGCCATTCAGGGCGCGGGATTCTTTCAGATCCTGATGCCCAACGGACAGATCGGCTACACGCGCGATGGCTCGTTCCATCCCGATGCACAGGGCACCCTGGTCACCTCCGATGGCAACCCGCTGCAACCCGCGATCACGATTCCCACTAGCGCGCTCAGCGTGACCATCGGCAGCGATGGAACGGTCAGCGTCACTCAGCCTGGCCAGACCGCCGCCGCGCAGGTGGGCAGCATTCAGACGGCTCTGTTCATCAATCCCGGCGGCTTGAACGCCGTGGGCAACAATATTTACCTGCCGACGACAGCATCCGGCGAGCCGGTGGTGGGAACGCCCGGCGGCTCGGAAGGATTGGGAACTCTGCAGCAGGGCATGCTGGAGCAATCCAACGTCAGCGTCGTCAACCAGTTTGTGGCCATGATCCTGGCGCAGCGCTCCTATGAGTCGAACTCGCGGGTCGTGAAAGCCGCGGATGAAATGTTGCAGCAGTTGAACCAGTTGGCCCAGTAGGATTCTGGCCTGGATGAGTAGAAGCAGCGGTTGCGAGGGCATATGACGGCGAAATGGATGACAGCTATGTTGATGTCGGCGATGAGCCTGGCCGGCTGGGGACAGCCCCAGCCCGAGCCGCAAGGCTCTTTTGCCATCACAGCTCACCAGGTCGCGCAGGCTCTCTCCGCCAACGGAGTTCAGATCGACGATCAGCAGGTTTCGCTGCTTGCCAAGGTAGTCTCCACCGAGCCCGCCCCGCAACTGGATGTTCTGTCGGTGCAGGCGCTCGAATACCAGCCATCCGCAAAGCGCAGCGAGGCTCGCTCCCTGGTTATGCTCACCTGCCGCCAGTCTGCCTCCTGTCTGCCCTTTTATTCCCTTGTGAGTTGGCCGGCAGGCATGGCGCCGCGCACGCTCGGCGCTGCCCCTGACGCTCCCGGTAACCTTTTGAGAGCGCATGTCGGCATCACCATGCGGGCAGGCGCGCACGCGACCCTGATGCTGGACGATGGCCGGTCGCATATCCAGGTCGCCGTCGTCAGTCTTGAGAGCGGAGTCACCGGACAAACGATTCGCGTTGCAAGCCCGGACCGCAAGCAAACCTATCTCGCCGAAGTGGTCAGTCCCAATCTGCTGAAAGGAAGCTTCTAAGATGCGGTCGAAACTGACACTCTTCGGACACGCCGCCATCCTTGCCTTGCTTGGGGTCTCCTGCGCCTTCGCTTTCGGCTTGCCCGGCAAGAAGGCCAATTCGAAGGACTCTCAGAACCTGCGCGCGGAGTACATCAAGCGCTTGCAGCAGCAGTTCGTTCCGGCAGCCGAGGAGCACACGGTCGGAAGTCTCTGGTCAGCGGATGGTTCCCTGAACGACTTCTCCACCGATTACAAGGCGCACCACCTCAACGACACCATCACCATCCTGGTCGCCGTGCAGACCACCGCTGCGCAGTCGGGCACCGTCGACAGCGAGCGCAGCTTCACCACCAGCTCCGCCATCACCGGCATCATGGGCCGCAGCCCGGCATCCACCAATCCTCTGCTGTCGGGGAACTCGTCTTCCGCGCTCAAGGGACAGGGCTCCACCGCGTCCAATACAACCTTCGAGACCAGCCTCACAGGCCAGGTCATCGCCGTGCTGCCCAACGGCAATCTGGTCGTCGAAGCGCAGCGCCAGATCTTCATGAACAACCAGCATGAGAATGTCACCGTGCGCGGCATGATCCGGCCCGGCGACATCGGCCCCAGCAACACCGTGGTTTCGTCGGCGCTAAGCAATCTCGAGATCGAGATGAAGGGCAAGGGCATCATCTCCGACGGTGTGCGTCCTCCCAACTTCATTACCAGGGCGGTCCTATGGCTATTGAACTTTTGATCGGCAATCCGCGCCCGCCGCGGCGGCATACGTGTCCCCACTGGACGCGGCGCTGTGCTCTGTTCGTCGCCATGGTTCTGCTGGCCGCGCTTCCTCTTTCCGCATCCGAGGCTGACCGCAAGGTCCTCATTCGCGACATAACCCAGATTGAAGGCGTGCGCGACAACCAACTCGTCGGTTACGGCCTGGCAATCGGCCTGAAGAATACCGGCGACTCGCAGCAGACGTTCTTCACCGTGCAGACGCTGGCGAATTCGCTGCAGCGGATGGGCGTGCAGATCACGCCCGGCATCGTGGTGGTCAAGAATGTGGCCGCTGTTTTTGTAACTGCCACGCTTCCGCCGTTTGCCCGGCCGGGCATGAAGATCGACGTAACCGTTTCGTCGGTGGGCGATGCCAAGAGTATTGTCGGCGGAGTGCTGCTGCTCACCGCGCTCCGCGCCGCCAACGGACAGGTCTATGCCGAGGCGCAAGGGCCGCTGGTCATCGGGGGCTACTCTGAAGGCGGCTCCGGCACCTCCAGAACCGTGAACCATCCCACCGTCGGCCGAATCGCTGAAGGCGCCACGGTCGAACGCGATGCAGCCGTCGATCTGAGCCGCTTTCACACCGTGTCCCTGTTGCTGCAAAACCCCGACTTCACCGCGTCGCGCGACGTTGCCGACGCAATCAACAAGGAATTTGGCAAGACGGTCGCTGCCGCAATCGACAGTCGTCGCATCGACGTCGATGTTGCCGCCAGCGACTCGCCCTCGGTGCCCATTCTCATTTCGCGGGTCCAGAACCTCTCCATTCGCTTCCGCTCACCGGCCAAGGTAGTTGTGAACGAACGCACCGGCACGGTGGTGATGGGAGGCGACGTGAGGCTCTCGCCGGTTTCTGTCATTCAGGGCAGTTTGACCATCGACGTGCAGACCACCCATGTGGTTGTGGAACCGCCGCCCATGACAAACGGCAAGGCGGAGACGCTGACGGAAACCAAGATGTCGGTGGGCGACGCGCCGGCACAATCGATCCAGCTGGAAGAAGGGGCCAACGTCGACGAGCTCATCAAGGGGTTGCACGCCATTGGCGCCACCTCTCACGACATCATTTCCATCCTGCAGGCCATCAAGGCTGCGGGTGGGCTGCAAGCCGACCTGGAGGTGATCTAATGTCCAGTTCCTCTTACCTGGGCGGCATCTCCGGGGTCGTCATCAGTCCGCTCACCACCAGCGCAAACAAGCTCCTACACCAGGCGCCCGCGCCGGGTGCGGAGAATGCCAAAATCGAAAAATCGGCGAAGGATTTCGAGTCCATTCTTCTGGGAAGCTGGCTGCAACAGGCCGAACAGAGCTTTGCTTCCTTGCCCGGCGGAGACGGCGACGACGATGCAGACTCCGGCAAAGACCAGTTTCAAGGGATCGCTATGCAGTCTCTGGGGGCTTCGCTTACCGCCTCAGGGGGCATCGGCATCGCCAAGATGATTGCCAAGAGCCTTCACAAGGCAGAGGACGCGCGGGTTGAAGGTGAAGCCAAAACCCACCCGGCCCCCGCACACTGACAACATTAACCATGCCAACTCACCTGTTTTTTAACATCTTTGGCGAGCAGACTGAAACGTTTGTGGGGAAGCGCCGATAGCAGTACCGTAGAGACAGGAGAAGTTGCGATGAAGATCGATTTGAACACCTTGGCGGCTAGCCAGCTCTCAGTGGACCGGGGGGCTAAACAGGTTTCCAACAGCAGCCTGACCGGCGCTCAGGCGACGACTCAAGACCGGACGACGCTTCACTCCGACAGTCTTTCGGTCCAGGCGTTGACCAGCCAGGCGATGAATACGCCCCCGATCCGGCAGGATACGGTGGCTGCACTTCGCCAGTCCGTTACCAGTGGTACGTACCAGCCTGACGCCAGCAAAACCGCTGACGCCATGATCGAGAACAACAGGCAGTAGAAGGGCCAGAACAGTAAGTGAAAGCGTTCACTGGCCCAGCAAGCGAAGTTTTGCCGGAAGGGCCAGCAATGAACAACGCAACTCTCCAGTCGCGCGATCAAATCGCCGCCAGCTATCTGCAGCAAATGCAGGCGCTGGCGTTTGAGATTTCGGTTGCCATGGATGCGATTGCTGCCAATGCATTGCCCAAATTCCAAGAGAGTGTAGCCAGGCAGGAAATGCTTTGTGCCGGCCTGGCAAGCATGGCGAATACCGTCAGCAATGGTTTTCGCGCCTTGGACCATCCCTTGCCCTCTTCTGCCGACGCTGAGATTCAACGCAAGATTCGGGCAGCGAGCGGAGCGATCCGCGAGCTGAATCTGCAGTATGCAGCTCTGCTGAAGCACTCCGGCAAGTCAATTGCTCTCCTTGCTTTGTTGTGCAGAAGCCACCAAGGACAATTTCAGGAGGCTCGCGGCTCCAGGTTGAAACATCAAACCTGGTCCTGCGAGATGTAATCCATGGCATCTCTGAGTTCCTCACTTTCGATGGCCGTGCAATCGCTGAATGCTGCCTCCGGCGAGCTTCAGGTCACCAACAACAACATTGCCAACGCCAACACGCCCGGCTACACCCGCCAGGTGGCTGTGCTGCAGGAAGCGGCGCCCATCACCTCCGCGGGCAACATCGCCGTGGGTCAAGGCGTTCAACTCACGGGCTACCAAAGCGTGCGCGATGAACTGCTGCAGGCGCAGATCCAGCAGCAGACCCAGGCCCAGAGCGGCGCCAATGCCCAGTTGTCCTCGATGCAGCAGATTCAGCCCACCTTCACTACTTCCACGCAGGACATCGGGACGGAGATGTCCGCCCTGTTCTCCAGCATTTCAAGCCTCTCCACCAATCCCACCAGTTCCACTTCGCGCCAGGCGGTGCTGGCTGCCGGGCAGAGCCTGGCCACGGCCTTCAACACGGCCTCCAGCACCCTGACCAGTCAACAGGCCACGCTCAATAGCCAGGTCACTCAGGATGTAAGCCAGATCAATCAGTTGACCAAGCAGATTGCCGCTTTGAATCCGCAGATTGCCGCGGTGAAGGCCACCGGGCAGGATGGGGGCGCGCTCCAGGATCAGCAGGATCAACTTGTACTCAGCCTTTCCAAGATTACCAGTGTCTCAGTAACCCAGACGCAGAACGGCGAGACGCTGACAACGGGAAACGGAACTCCGCTGGTAGTGGGATCGCAAAGCCTTGCCTTGCAGGCCACAACCGGCAGCGATGGGATGACCCACGTCCTCGATCGGAACGGCGCCGACATCACGTCGTCGCTCACCGGCGGTGACCTGGGCGGAAGCATTCAGACCCGCGATCAAACAATTTCCGGCCTGTTGAAGCAACTGGATACGCTCGCCAATCAGTTTGGGACGGCCATGAACGCGGCGCAGGCAAGCGGCTACGATCAGAACGGTAACGCCGGGCAGAACCTGTTCACGGTTTCCTCCACGGTTGCCGGGTCTGCCGCCTCCATCAAGATGGCAGTCACCGATCCCGCGCTGATCGCGGCCAGCTCCGACGGCAGCTCAGGAAGCAACGGCAACCTGACCAATCTGAGCGCCGTGCAGACCAGCGCGCTTGCCAGCGGCCAAACTCCCGGCGACGCCTATGCGAGCCTGGTCTACCAGGTCGGCAGCCTCACGTCCAACGCCAACGCCGAATCTACGGCCACCACCTCCAGCCTGCTGCAGCTCAACGACCAGCTCAGCTCCGCTACCGGGGTTTCCATCGACGAGGAATCCGCCAACTTGATCACGTACCAGCAGGCCTACGAGGCCGCGGCTCGAGTCGTGTCTACCATTCAATCGCTGTTCTCGGTGACCATGGCCATGGGCACCGCCGCGGCGGAGTAAACCCAGCAGGGCGCGGCGGATGACCGCGCCAAATGAGGCCAACATGCGCGTCACCAGCATGCTCCCCGATATGCAATACGCGATGCAGCAGAGCCAGCAGAATCTCTCCACGGCCATGCAGCAGGTGTCAACCGGCTTGCGGGTCAATCAGCCCTCCGATGACCCCGCGGCGTCGGCCAATATGGTCAGGTCGCTGGCCTACTCAGCCAACGTCGACCAATACACCAGCAATGTCAGCACCCTGCTGCCCCAGATGCAGACTGCCGACTCGGCCATCAGCTCCATCGTGACCGCGCTGAACTCCGCCGTCACACTCGGGACCTCGGGCGCCAGTTCTTCCATCTTGACGGCCAATAAGCAGGCCATCGCTTCCCAGGTTGAGAGCGTTCTCAGCACGGTGATTTCCCAGGCCAACAGTTCCTTCCAGGGCGCCTATGTCTTTGGCGGCTCGGCCAGCAGCACACCGCCGTTTGTTGCCGCCTCCACCACATACACGTCTGCGCAAGGGTCGGCCGCCAGCCCGCTCTCCGCCGCCACCGCGCTCACCGCCGGCTCGGTCACCACCATTAGCGACGCCACCACCGGCGAGTCCATGACCTTCAAGGCGCAAGCCGGCGACACCGTTGCCACGTTGCAGTCGGCCGTCGCCAGCGCCGTCTCCGCGGGCACACTCTCCGCCGGCAGCACCGCAACCATCAATACTGACGGCCAATTGTCCATTTCAAGCAATTCCTCCACGGCTGGAATTGTGGTCAGCTCCAACGATGCGGTCCTCGGCTCCATGTCCGCCGCTTCCGGCACCGCGGTCGCCAATGCCTATGCCTATGTGGGGAACAGCGACGTCAACAGTGTGCAGGTGGGCGACTCCTTGAATGTCGCCACCAACCTGCCGGGCAATCAGTTGCTCACTTCCGGAGCCAACGTGATCGGCTCGCTCACCAATCTCATCACCGCCTTGCAAAGTGGAACCACCGCGCAAATCGGCGCTGCCACCACTGCTATTACTTCGGCAGTGAGTTATGTCAGCCAGCAGCGCGTTCCCCTCGATAGCACGATCAGTCAGTTGAACTCCCAGGAGAGTTATCTGGGCCAGGAGAAGATCACCTTGACCACTCAGCAGACCTCGCTGGTCGGAGCCAACCTTGCGGACGCGGCCACCAATCTCTCACAGGCTGAACTCGACAACAGCGCGGTGCTTGCTGCCGCCGCCAAGGTCATGCCCCAAACCCTGTTGCAGTATCTGCAATAGCTGTCCGCGGTTACAGCGGAGAGCGATGAACGAGCATGGGAAATCCCTGCGGGCCGGTACGGCTTTCCCGTTCTCGTATCTGTAATAGTAGTTGCGAAAACTGGTATGAACTGCGATTCATGCCTTGTTGGCAGGGGGTTCACGAATGATGCTCGGATGCGCTTCACCCTGCCGCCGCTTTGGTTCAATTGGATCTCAAACCTGCGCCGGCGTTTGGCATGTTACCCATTCCGGCGCAACCGCTCAATTCACGAAAAATAACGCCTAATTGCGATTTGCATTGAAATGATTTTCCAGTTGGCCGATAGAATGTCTGTCCAAGACGACCTCCTTCTCGACGAACCGGAGCCTCAAAGCAGGCCCACACAAAAGAGCCGAGTGCAGGCGCAAAAGGGCAAACACAAGGAGATACACCCATGTCACTCACAATCCTCAATAACATCTCCTCCCTGTCGGCGGAGAATGCACTGTCCAACACCCAGGCTAACCTGCAGAAGACTCTCACTCAGCTGTCTACCGGCATGAGGATCAACTCTGGTTCCGATGACGCGGCGGGATTGTCGATCGCCACCGGAATGCAGGCCAACATCGCTGCCCTCACGCAGTCGCAGCAGAACGCCAGCAACGGCATTGGCATGTTACAGACCGCCGACGGCGCCCTGTCGCAGGTCACCACCCTCCTCAACCGCGCTGTAACACTGGCCACCGAAGCTTCGACCAGCGGCATCACCACCGGCGTCAACAGCCAGGCCTCCGCCCTCGATGGCGAGTTCCAGTCGATCATGACCGAAATCACGCAGATCGGTAACACCACCGATTTCAACGGCCAGAACGTGTTTGCTTCCAACACGCCGACCACCTTTACTTCGACTCAAGGATCGGTTGGAAGCCCGCTGGCCACTACGACCGTGCTGACAACCGGCTCCACAACCACCGTCACTGACTCCAAGACTGGCGGCTCAATGGTCTACACCGCGAAAGCGGGCGACACCATTGCAGCTCTGCAGACGGCCGTAACAAATGCAGTCTCGGCCGGCACGTTGTCCGCTGGCACCACCGCCTCCATCGTCGGCGGCAAGCTGCAAATCGCAGACGCCACCAGCGGCGGCGCTTCGGTCACCACCAACGACGCTGTGTTGGGCCCGATGACTGCCACCTCCACCGGCGGCACCAACACCGTGTACCTCGGCGACGGCGTGACGACAGGGGCTGCAAATACAACGATCACCACGGCCATCGCCTCCCTCTCTGCGACAAGCCTGAACCTGAACAGCAATGATCTGACCAGCGCGTCAAATGCCGCGACAGCTTTGACCGCCGTAACCGCCGCCATCAATCAGGTCTCGGCGCAGCGCGGTGTCATCGGCGCTTCCGTCAACCGCCTCACGGCCGCCAGCAGCAACATGAGCAACGCGGTCACCAACCTGCAGAGCGCAACCGACAGCATTCAGAATGCCGACATCGGCAAGACGGTTGCCAACATGACCCAGTACAACGTCCTCCAGTCCACCGGCATGGCCGCCCTGCAGCAGTCCAACCAGGCGCAGCAGGCTGTCCTGAAGCTGGTCCAGTAGTCTAACCGATCCTCAACGCACCAAAGGAGGTGGCGCCGCACGGCGTCACCTCCGCACCATCTTCAAGTAGCGCGCGTTTCAGCCGATTTTTAGCTTTATCTTTTGCCGGCTCGCAAGCTTTCGGGTGCACGATCCGGATGCAAAGGCTGGCGTGTGTTCGATGGCGCCCTCTTTAAGAACAGGTTGATGCCATGAGTTCCGTTTCCGCTGTCAATACGCTGCTGTCCAGTACCACCTCCAGCACTCCGTCGATCAGTATCAGTAACATCCTGGCCGCCAGCACCGGCGCAACCACCGCCGGCATCGACGTCACTTCCGCGGTGGCAGCGGCCATCTATGCGGATCGCGCGCCGGAGCGCGCATGGCAGGCAGACCAGACGACGCTCAGTAGCCAGACCACGGCCCTTACCGCCATTCAGACAGCGACTCAGGCTCTCGCCACCGACATGCAGAACCTGAACACCTTGACCGGCCCCTTGTCGGTTCGCACGGTGACTTCTTCCAACAGCAGTGACGTCACCGCAACGGCCGCAACCGGCACCGCCGCTGGCAACCACACCGTGGTTGTGAACAATGTGGCCACCACGGGATCGTGGTATTCCGACCTTGAAACCGGTCCGACAGCCACTTTGCCGGCTACCGCGCTGACGATCACGACCACAGCGGGACTGACGGCGACAATCACCGTCGGCAGCGGAGTCAATACACTAAACGACCTCGCCACCGCCATCAATAGCGCGACGATTGCAACAAGCTACACTTCAACGCAAACGGCTCTGACCAGCGCTTCGCCTCTGACCGCGGGTTCCGTCACCACTATCCAGGACGCTTCCACTGGCAAGTCATTTAGCTACACCGCAGTCTCCGGAGACACAGTCGATACCCTGAACACCGCGATTGCGGCCGCAGTAACCGCCGGTACTCTTTCCGCCAATGTCGCCGGCGCCGTTACAGGCGGCCAAGAAGTAATCTCAGAGGGTTCGACCGGTAAGGGCATCACGGTGTCGACCAACGATGCCGCGCTAGGCGCAATGGGCGCGACCGCTGGCGCAACAAAGTCTCTTGGTCTAACCGCTACCGTCGTGAGTGACTCCAGCGGATCCAGGCTGGCAATCATCTCCAACACCTCCGGCGCCGCAAACGACTTCTCTGTCTCCGCCGCGGACTACACCGGCACTTCGTGGACATCCCCCGACATTCCCACCGCAGGCACGCTCGGCGCCAATAGCGTCACGCTCACCATCGGGGGCACGCCAACCACCATCAATACCACCACCGGCGAAACCTATGCGCAACTGGCGAATGCCATCAACGCGCTGAATCTTGGCGTTACCGCGACTGCCGGCAGCAATTCAAACGGCACCAACCTGACCGTAGCCAGCAGCGACGGCACCACGCCCTTCACCATCAACGAGCCTGCTTTTGGCTTCACCCAGGCAGTTGCGGCAACCGACGCCTCGCTCACCGTGGACGGCGTTCCTATCGATAGCGCGAGCAACTCGGTTACCGGCGCCATCCCCGGAGTCACCTTGACTCTGCTGGGCGCGAGTTCCGGCAGCCCGGTCAACCTGACTGTGGCTTCCGACGCGTCCCAGGTCTCCACTTCGATCAATCAGTTTGTCACGGATTACAACACGGCCCTGGGGCTTGTGAACACGCAGTTTGCTTTTACCAGCACCACAAACTCGGCCGGCAGCACTACCAGTGGTCAAGGCGTGCTCGCTTCCGACCCCACGGTCGTATCCTTGCAGAGCACGCTGGAGCAGGCGCTCAACTATGTGTATACTCCGTCGTCGGGAACCACGACCGTCTCGTCGCTCAGCGACCTGGGCATCGCGGCTGGCACCGATGGCACCCTCTCGGTTGACTCCACCACCCTGGATAACGCGCTGACCAACAACCCGACCGATGTGCAGAACTTCTTCGAAGGCGCGGCGTTGAACGGTTTTGCCAACTCGATGTACAACGCGTTGAATACTTTTACTGAACCTGCCGATGGTGCATTCACTGTGGATCTGAACAGCATCAGCGCCACGAGTGCCAGCCTGACTTCGGAAATCAACGACTTCGAGACTGGCTACATCGCAAATCAGCAGACCCTCCTGACCGCCGACTTTACGAAAGCTGAAGTCGCGCTGCAGGAAATGCCCCAACAAATGCAGGAACTCAATTCAGAGCTGGGCTTCAACTCCGGCTCAAGCAACGGGTAATGACGATGACTAGAGAGCTCTCTTATCGCAGATCGGCCATCGCTGGCGCCAGCCCCATCGGCCTGATGATCGCCCTCTTTGACACCCTGGCCGGCGACCTTCGCCGCGCGGCCAATGCGCTGCGCAAGAACGACATCGAATCGCGCTGCAGAGAGTTGAATCACGCCGCGCTGGTCATCGGCCAACTGGAAAGCTGGATTGATCTGAAGGCCGCCGGCGAGTCCGCGCAGTCACTGTCGAGGTTCTACGCATACCTTCGCGCCAAGATGCTGGAGGCGTCGGCAACCAAGTCGGCCGCGTTGCTGGATGCGCAGATCGAGATGATTCTGCATGTGAGGAGCGCCTGGCAGCAACTTGACACAGCCCCTCCCGAGACATCGGATGAACACACGCAAGCCCAGGGCAACCAGGTCAGCGCGTCCTATTTGCCGGTATCCGGCGAAGCGGTGGAGAGGATTCCTTTTTCACAGTCTGCCTGATTGAGAAAAACCTAGGCTTGCGGATGGCGATCTCTCCGCGCGGCCTCCAGTGGCGCCATGTGCGGTACGCACCTAGGCATGTCATGCCCCTGAAGGTGTCTGGCAGTGACCGAAAAATGCTTCGCCGCCTGGAACCGGGCGTCCCTCCAGTGTTTGTCCGCCAGTCTGTTTGCTCCTGTGGCATGGCCCTCGAAGCGGGCAAGTGAGGAATGATGAAGGCGCTGGTGGTGGAGAGTTCGAGCACGATGAGGTCCGTCTTGCGCCGCATCCTGTCAATGCGAGGCTTCGAGGTGGCTGAAACGGACAGCGGCCAGGAGGCCTTGAACCTCCTCGGTGCCATGGGAACCGTAGACCTTATCCTGGTGGATTGGACTCTGCCGGAGATGAACAATCTGGATTTCATCACGCGCATGCGCCGTGAGACGGCGCACGCGAGCATGGTCATCATGCTGGCGGCGTCCGAGCCGGGAATGCGCGATCTGCACAGAGCACTCATCGCAGGCGCCGACGATTACCTGATGAAGCCCTTCACATCCATGCAGATTGACGCAAAGCTGGCGCTAGCTGGGCTGGCTTGGCAATGGACCGGCAATTGTGAAAGAAAAGACCTTCCGTGCCGATAGTGATTAGTTGACTGCGATGCAAATGGTTGGTTCGGAACGCTCCGGCCGAAGCTGCAACTGGATCGGTTGTTGGTTGATACAGAAGGAGTGCATCAGTGACCGCCCATACAGTTCGCCTGCTCACTGAAACGGGCATTCGCGTGGTTGCTGCGGGGCGCAATCCACGGAAGCTTGCACCCGGCGGAAACTGCGAGACGGAGCAAGTGGCAATGGGAGGCATCCGGTGCTGCTAAACCGGATGGAGGGAGCCCAAGGTGAATAAGGGCACATTAGGTGGTATTGGCATTGCAGTCTCGGGGATCGCTGCCGGCTTGCTGTTGGAGCACGGGCAGGTCGCGCAGATGTTGCAGCCCACCGCCGCCCTGATTGTCTTTGGAGGCACGCTCGGCGCGGTAATGGTGCAGTTCCCATTTTCGGTCGTGATGCAGGCGGCGACCTATCTGAAAGAGGTCTTTGTCCGCGTAGAAGACCCAGCCGCGCAATTGATTGAAGACCTCATGTCCTACGCGGTCAAGGCCCGCCGCAACGGCCTCGTGTCTCTTGACGCTGAACTCGAGTCGATCAAGGATCCATTCTTGAAGAGGACCCTCACACTTGCTGTCGATGGTACCCATCCCTCCGAGTTGCGCCAGACAATGGAAATGGAAATGGACCGGGAAGCGGATAAGGAGGAACTGATCCCGAAGGTCTTTGAGGCCGCGGGCGGCTTCGCTCCTACCATCGGCATCCTCGGTGCAGTCATCGGCCTCATCCAGGTCATGCAGCGCTTGCAGAACATCAATGAGGTCGGCACGGGAATCGCAGTTGCATTTGTGGCCACTATCTATGGAGTGGGGTCAGCCAACATCTTCTTTCTCCCTTGGGCGGGGAGGATGAAGATGACGATGAGGCGGAAGCAAGTGCTCCGCGAATTGATTCTTGATGGCGTGATCTCCATTGTGGAGAGGGCCAACCCGAGAATCCTTGAAGCCAAGCTCTCCGTCTACCGGACCCGTCCCGCCCCGGCGGAGACCAAGCGACTGGTGGCGCAATGAGAAGGCGCAGAAGAAGCGAAGAGAACGCCCACGCGGAGCGCTGGCTGGTGTCCTATGCGGACTTCATGACGCTTCTCTTTGCCCTCTTTGTCGTCTTGTTCGCCTCCTCTTATCAGGACAAGCGGACGGTTCAGAGAGTGTCTTCCGCCGTCAAAAACGGATTCCAGAATGTGGGAACGTATTTGCAAAGCGATGGCATGCAGGAAAACTCTTCCTCTAACCTGTCCAGGATCGGCAGCGCAGCCTCCGGAAACCCCGGCATTGACGTTGCCGAGTTGCAGAGGAAACTCACCAAGGCGCTCGGCAAAGAGATCGAACGCCAGGAAGTTGACCTGCGAATGACCCCGGAGGGCTTCGTGATCAGCCTCCATGAACTCGGGTTCTTCAATAGCGGCGAGGCGCGCCTGCTGCCGGGGGCGGCAGACAAGATCAAGCGCATCGCGGCGGTGCTCATGCAATACGGCCTGGATATGCGGGTGGAAGGACACTCCGACAATGTGCCCATCCACAATGCCGCCTTCGCTTCAAATTGGGACCTGTCCACTGCGCGCGCCATGGCAGTTGCCATGATGCTGATCGACGAGGCAGGCTTCGATCCCCGTCGCATGTCCATTGCGGGCTACGGGGAATATCATCCGACGGCGAGCAACGATACGCCGGAAGGCCGCAGAGCTAACCGGCGCGTGGATATTGTGGTTGTGTCTGTATCTAAAGCCGTCCCCGCGAAAACTCCATAGCTCATCGCTGCCAGGGAGGGTGCGCGTGCCGGATGTCGGAGTGCTGCGCATTCCTATCCATCAGCGTTGGGTTTGCAGCAGATAAAACACTCGTAATCAAGGGCGGACTGTTCACCGCGCCAGCGCGTGCATGACGGTTCCCGCCGACAACAGCGCGTCGAAGTAGTTGGAAGCGCTGTTGCGGACAAATGGATCGCTGTGGGGCTCTCCCTTTCCGTCTCCTCCGCGCTCATGGTATCTGCAGAGCTCCAGTGCCCTTCCCAGCCCTGTGGTCGATCCGAGCAATGCATCCTCAAGCCCGGCGCTGATAAAAATGAGGCCAAGCAATTGCGTCATGGGAATATGCAACATGCAATCCATCATGGAGAGCATCCCGAGCATATACAGCTCGGCTGGGTTCTCTTGGAGAGTCGGCGCCAGCGACTCGCAGAAATGTGCCCGTTCAAGAGCCTGACGAACATCCTGGTCAGGCGCCGAGTGAGCCAGTTTGCTCGCGAGAATCACGGTAACCAGCTTCCGGAAGGCGTCGTCTCCCACTGCAACCAGGGCTTCCTGGATTGTCGATATGCGATATCGAAACCCGTACAGCGCGGAATTCGCAAGCCGGAGCAGCCGGTAGCAGAGGGAAGGCTCCAGCAGAAGAAGCCGTTCAATCTCCCTGGTGTCTGGGGAGGAAGTCGACATTGCCGCAAAAATCTGAAGATAGGCGAACTTGTTTGTGGAAATCTGCGCTTCCGCAATGATCTCCGGCCGAGAATGAAAATAGCCCTGGAAGAAGGTATTCCCCTCTGCCTGGGCGGTCTGCACCTCTGAGAGCGTCTCCACTTTCTCAGCCACAAAGGCCGTATGCTTCTTGCGGCACATGCCGTATATCTCCTGCCTCATAGCAGAAGTCGAAGAGCGGAAATCAACCTTGATGAAGTCTGCGATCTCGATAAGTTCGCGCTTGCTGTCCTCCGGTGAAAAATCATCCAGGGCAAGTCGAAAACCAGAACTTTTGAGTTGCTTGCACGCCTTCACAACCTCTGCGTCGGGAGTGACCGTCTCCAGAATTTCGAGAATCACCCTGCGGCTGGGCAGCAGCTTCACGCTTCCGCTAACCAGTGCGTCGCGCGTGCAGTTGATGAACAGATTCTTTGAAGCGGAGCAGGCGATCATCGACAGGCAGCTGTCGATGGTGTGGTTTGTGGCATCCTCGCCATCGCCGCTGAAATAGTTGTTCGATCCAGTGCGAAAGAGAAGTTCGTGGCCGTAGATATTCATCGTGCCGTCGAGGACCGCCTGTCTGCCGATGAACCTGAGTTTGTTACCTGTCGCTAGGGCCATGAAGATATCCTTTCATCCTCTTGAGTGCAAGTCCCCGATCAATGCCCTTCGCCCGACCGTAGCCGGTTGCTTGGAAAAGTTATCCAGAGCGGCGCATTCAGAACGTCCATCTTCTTGAAGCTGGCGTCCGGGTCAGAGGCGCAATCATATCCGTAGCGGACCCGCGGGTGGTTTGCGCCCGCTTGAACTTCGGGCCAACCAGCCACGTTTGTCTGGCAACTCGCCGTGCTGCTTTCTGGACGTGAATCAAAACGGAATACCCATTGCAGGGTGATGACCATTTTCTCTCCTGTCTCGTCACGGTGGGTGGATCGCCGCCAGCGCGTATCAAGATCCTGCGGTTGTTCTTTCGGACCAGCCTTTGTGATCGGTAAATCGTTTGTGGAGCCCAGGAGCGCCATTGAATGAAAGCCGGAGCCATTGAAGCCAGACAGGCCAGCTTGCCTGCCGGCCAAGGAGCAGCATGTCTGCTAACCTCGGTCGCGGCATTTGAGCCGGCCGCTGCGAACTAGCCTCACGAGGGGATTGCACAGTGCATCGCGAGCGTCCTCTTGCCAGGCAAAAAGAACGCACCGATCAAGCTGTGGAGTCGTTGCATCAGCGGTTGAGAAACTTCCATTCGCTCTATCGGCAAGGAGATCGAAAAATGTTAAAACTTTTTTACCTTTTGCGTTTCCGCGGCGGAACATCGCCCTGCGCAAGGAAACGCAGATCTGGATATTTCGGGATGATAAACACACAAGTGGTTGATATGAGTGCACATGCGGCACAAGCGGAGTCCGCCACGCAGAGGCTTGTTTATCAATTCCAATTGTGGGGGCTTTCGGGTCGGGGGAGCACAGGTTTTGTAACCGGGCCCTACTTCAGTCGTGCCGCAAACGCTGCAAGACCGCCTTGGGTTGGCAGGGATGGGTTTCAACCCATCCATTTATCTCCTGAGGGAATCCCGGTTTAGCTGAGTGGTGTCTCGGCCTATGCGATCAACTGCAAAGCGGTCGCCTTCTCAGATGCGCGCGTGCGGCCTCGGATGAAGAAGCTGGCACATCGCCATCAACGGGTTTCAACCTTGATTGGAACGAACGCGGAGAGGATGGCGAATTTGCCGCCCTGGTAACCATCGATGGTGACAGTGAAAAAGCTCCGGTGAAATGGCTCTTTGAACGTCTTGCCCGCGGCGCCTTCAATGAACGCCGGATCCCTCACCATCTTCACAAACACCGTCCTGCCTTCAGCCGAAACTGCGGCCGCGGCAATGTTCAGCACCTCGCAAATCGCGTCCCGCATCAGCTCTTCCATGGGGTTGGCCCTGAGGTGCTCCTTGACCGCCGTGTCAGGCAGTCCCACGAGAGCTCCGGCGATAGAGCCGAGCAACTGGAGGTCGGCCTTGACGATGACCGGAACCTCCTGCGGAACAACATGGTAAATGCCGTATGCTTGCTCAACCTTCGACGGCAAACCTGCGGGTGCCTGGACGAAAGTCACCTTGCGCCCGGTCAACTGCGAAAAGCAGCGCGAAAGAAGAAATGGACTTGGTTCTGCCATCTGCTAGCACCCGCCCAGAATTGGGGTCAATTCCCTTTGCACGTCTTCCGGGGTGAACGGCTTCGAGATCACAAAGGTCGCTCCCGAATCCATGGCCAGCTCCTTGATCCCCTTCGAGGTCTCCGAGGTGATGAAGCCGAAAGGAACCTCGTTGCGCGTAGCCCGCAATTCCCTCAGAAAGTCGATCCCTGACATCTCGGGCATGTTCCAGTCTGAAAGAACGAGCTTGGGTTGATCTGCGCGGATTTTTTCCAAAGCCTGCGCTCCATTCTCCGCTTCACCTACCGCGAGACCGCGATAGCCCGCCTGCCGGATCGCCCGCTGGACGATCATTCGCATTGTCCGGCTGTCGTCCACTAGAAGAATATCCATGCCGCCGCCTCATTAAGTAATGTCGTTGCGCCAATCCGGGCATACAGTGAAAACCCCGAGACTGCACCGTCCCTTATCGGCACATTGTAGTGAAACTGTCATACCAGGAGTCAACAAAAACGATTTGGCCAGAGTCGGAGGGCTGTCACGGGCTCAGGGCAAGGATACCGCAAGAGCCTGAAATCCGGGCTGCGCTGCGGCCATTTACATCCAAGTGCAGGCGGAGGAGGGTGGCCGCAAGTGTTCCTGGCCACCTGCCCAAAGAGCGCCGGTACAGAACCTCTGCGCCTCCGCAGAGTCCTTCAGCAAAATGAACTCCATTCAAGTTGATGGGCAACGTTTCGGATTCCGTCGCGCGCCCCTGAAGGCAAGTCCTTCGCCGCATCCTGCTCCTGGCAGTTTGAACGAATTTCCGATGCGGAATTCACACCGTCCGCAGTTCCGCGCATTCAAAATGCAATCCCGGCCCAAAGGCGCGGATTTCTGTTCCCCGAAACCACGCCCGTCTCCGACGGGCCAGTCCGCGAAGCGCTCTTTTTTGCCTCGCCGATTTGAACGTCTCCGCCCCATGTGCCGATAGAACAGCGTCGGATAAGCAGCGCCGTAATAACCGCACAAATACAGCATTGAGAGATCTGCGGCGCAGGGAAGCGAGAAGGGGATCATGGACAACATCAGTACGGAAGATCAGGAAACTATCCGTGAGTTTCTGGTCGAAAGTGAAGAGAACCTCTCGCGCCTGGATCAGGACCTTGTCGAACTCGAAAAGCACCCTGGGGACACGGCGCTCCTGAGCAGCATCTTCCGCACCATTCATACCATCAAGGGCGCGTGCGGCTTCCTGGCCTTCTCTACTCTTGAAAGCATCACGCACCAGGCCGAGAGCCTGTTGAGCCAGTTGCGTGACGGCAAGCGCGAACTCACCCCGGCCCTCGTCTCCCTGATTCTGGAAACGGTCGACGCAACGCGCAAGGTGCTCGCCTCGATCGAGGCAAACTGGCAGGAAGGTCCGCAGCACTTTGAAGACCTGACCGAACGCCTGCGCCGCGCAGCGCAATTGCCCGTCGCGGACGAATCGCAAGCCGCTCCCGTCCCGCTCTCCAGCGCGCCTGTTGCCCCAGTCCAAGCTGCTCCCAGCGCGCCACCTGCCCCTACGCCGGAAGCTCCAGTTGCCAAGGCCCCCTCTGCGCCGCAGGAAGAAAGCCAACTTGAGAAGGAGCAGCGAGTCGGAGAAAGAAGAATTGGAGAAGAAAGGCGTCAGGAAGCTGGCAGGCGGGAAGACGATGCGGAGCGCCATTCCGCCGCCGTAGATGCCAACATTCGCGTCGGAGTCGGCCTCCTGGACAAGCTCATGGATTTGGTTGGAGAACTGGTGCTTACGCGCAACCAGATCCTCCAGTTCAACACCGAGCGTGAGGACGCCGCTCTCAACGCAACCTCGCAACGGCTGAATCTGATTACCACCGAACTGCAGGAAGGCGTCATGAAGACGCGCATGCAGCCCATCGGTGTGGTGTGGAACAAGCTGCCGCGCGTGGTGCGCGACATGGCCATCGCTCTCGGCAAGCAGATCCAGTTGGATATGGATGGTGCAGAGACCGAATTGGACCGGACCATCATCGAGGCCATCAAGGACCCGTTGATGCACCTGATTCGCAACTCCTGCGACCATGGCATCGAATTGCCCGATGTTCGCACCGCCGCGGGCAAGCCGGCAGAGGGAAGATTGACCCTCCGCGCCTTTCACGAGGGCGGCCAGGTCAATATCGAAATTGGCGACGACGGAGGCGGGATCGACGTCGTGCGCGTGAAACAAAAGGCCATCGAGAAAGGCCTTCTGCGCCCCGAACAGGCCGATAAGCTGAGCGAGCGCGAAGCCCTCGGCCTCATCTTCCTCCCCGGCTTTTCCACTGCGCAGGCAGTGACCAACATCTCCGGTCGCGGAGTGGGCATGGATGTGGTGAAGTCCCACATCGAAAAGATCGGCGGCGTGGTCGATCTCTCAAGCCGGCCTGGCGAAGGCTCTACCGTCAAGATCAGAATCCCGCTCACGCTGGCCATCATTCCCGGCCTCATCGTCACCAGCGGCGGTGAACGATTCGTCATTCCGCAGGTCAGCCTGCTCGAACTCATCCGCCTCGAAGCTGATTCCACGGCTAAGCACATCGAGTATGTGCATGGAACGCCCGTCTACCGGCGACGCGGAAGTCTCCTGCCCATCGCCTACCTGAATCAGGTGCTCGGGTTGAGAACGCCCGATCAGTCTGAAGCGGTCAGCATTGTGGTCCTTCAGGCGGAAGACCGCCAGTTCGGCCTGGTGGTGGACGGCATTTACGATACCCAGGAAATCGTGGTCAAGCCTCTGGGCAAGCAACTGAAGGGGCTCACCCTGTATGCCGGCGCCACCATCATGGGCGACGGGCA
>Ga0302275_10001146_pt1 | contig 28670 bp, 18 predicted proteins | sample III_Bog_N2_2_FD_200229 | JGI IMG/M metagenome (GOLD analysis project Ga0302275, IMG submission 200229) | Peat permafrost microbial communities from Stordalen Mire near Abisko, Sweden - III_Bog_N2_2 | ecosystem: Environmental > Terrestrial > Soil > Wetlands > Peat | place: Sweden: Abisko... | reverse complement strand
GCAGCGGTGACGGTCCGCCATGGGCATCGCCCCAAGGGCACAGGCCGTGCGCTCACCCCGGAGCAAGAGCGCGAGGTACAGCGACTGATCCGCGATCATGTTCCCGACCAGTTGAAGATGAGCTATGCGTTGTGGACCCGGCAGGCAGTGCGCGAGCTGATTCTGCGTCGCTATGACGTTGTGCTGGCCGTCCGTGCGGTTGGCAACTATCTGAATCGTTGGGGCTTCACGCCGCAGAAGCCGTTGAAGAAGGCCTATGAGCAGTCGCCGCAAGCGGTGGGCAAATGGCTCGATGAAGAGTATCCGGCAATCGCCAAACGCGCTCACCAGGAGAGTGCGGAGCTTCACTGGGGCGATGAAACCGGATTGCGTTCCGACGATGTGCGTGGACGCGGCTATGCGCCCAAAGGGGAGACGCCGGTCCTGCGCATCAAGAACAACCGATCCAGCCTGAGTGTGATTTCTACAGTCACCAACAAGGGGCAGATGCGGTGGAGAATCTTCTCCGGGCACTCGATGCCCGCATCCTGATCGACTTTCTCAAACGCTTGATCCGCAATGCGCCCAAGAAGATCTTCCTCATCCTCGACAACCTGCGGGTACATCACGCCAAGATCGTCCAGCAATGGTTGGCGGAGAACGCGGACAAGATCGAGGTCTTCTATCTGCCCAGCTACTCGCCGGAACTGAATCCCGACGAACTGCTCAACGCCGACCTCAAGCAACGTGTCACGGCCGCGGTGCCGGCGAAAACACAAATACAACTCGTCAAGACCACGTCCAAGGCACTGCGCAGCATCCAGAAACAGCCCGCCAGAGTCGAACGTTACTTTCTCCACCCAGACGTAAAATATGCAGCTTGATCGCAATCCTTTCTGGCCGGATCAATAGTAAACGCCATTTGCGACGGAATTCCTGAACCGCACTGAGAACGCGACATCCCAGTCGCCATGGCGGCTTCAGGGTTCCGATTCCGCCGTTGAAGATTGCCTCTGGAATTCGGCATCCATCGAGAATCGGAGTTTTACGGAAACCTGGTTGAGGTTCGTGCTCTCCCTCCCTTCCCAAAATGCGCGAAGGATGGGGCACCAATTTCAAGGGTCAATCAAGGGTGGGCAACCCGCCCAACAGTTAACCTGGTTATGGGTCCTATTACCGCCTCCACCCATAAACATGCATGTCTGTATAGCTCCATGTATCTTCAGCCGAGAGGTCGCGTGGCGATGAAGCACAGACCTCAGCAGTTTCCTCTGAGGCTATGAATCCCCCTTCGTCGTTCTTGAGAACGATCGCTTGGTTAGTATTACTCGACGCGTCAGAACGCGAGGTTCCGGCGCCACTTTTATGCTGGACCTGGACTGTAATTGTGATTCTGTCTATTATGTAACCCGGCTGAACTGAGCTATTAGAGAAGTATTTAACATAAGGATTCGTTATGTTTGCGGCTCTAAGCAGATTTTCCCGCTACCTATTGATGATGGCCAGTACCCCTTGGTCAGTTCGACGCTTGCGGGCACTTCCTGTGCCTCTCTGTCGAATGCGACAGGGTACCACCCACCACTTCCAAGACGGTCGGTTCGGCCAGCTTTTTCATCGATACGGAATTCCACAGAACCTTGGGACAAGTAGCGATATCGCGGTCCGAATGCATCCTGATCGAGCGTTACTCCCACAAGCCCCGCAAGCAGCAGTGAGGAGACGAAGACGGCTGAGAATACACGGGAAGAGAGGGGCCATCGGGCAGCACAAAGCCAGGACAGGCCACTGAATGCTACGCCTTCAATCAAGAAGATCGGGATGAACCCTTGGATGGCGCCGAGGATCATGCAGATCAACGCGAATGCGCCCAATGTGATCGAACCGACATTTGCATATCGGGCAGGCAATTTCGCACTCCCTGTAGCGGGTGCGGCAGTAGCGACCGGAATAGGGTTGTCGGGCTCTAGGTCTCCGAGACGGATTGCCCGGCTTCTTCCGCCCCGCTCGGAGCAGTTGGCGCCGCCCCGTCCGCGCTAATGCCATTTTCAGGTGGAGGAAGAGACGGGCTGGCCTCAGATTCGTCGCCCGTCGATGCTTCAGACGACGTAGGACCGGAAGCTGTTTCCTCCGTACCGTTCCGTTTACCGCATCGTGGACAGAACTGGGCCTCATTCGGCAACAAGGAACCACACGCGACACAATACATACGGTCCTCGCACATGAGCCTCGCGATGCCAGCGTTATCGGGGAGGAGCTACTCGACCCTGACGATCAGGCCAATCGCGATGCAGGCCAATCGCGATGTACTCTGCTGGTATGTGGACCAGAACAATGCCGGCCGCGCCAGCATTGTATGCATGCACATCGATGGTAAGGATCCCCAGGTTTGCCAATACAAACGCCGGGGACCTGCCGGGCTTAAGAGCTGGAACTGGGCGCAATAGATGGAGCCGCAGTCAGGGGTCGCAGATCAATGCCAGTGACACTTCTCAGGCTGCCTTTTTCCCTCAGCCAGCAGACTCTTCTTACGAAGGCTTCAAATTGTGAAGAAGGCAACGCCGGACCGAAGAGGTAGCCCTGGTAGGCGTAACAGCCCTGCCTTTCGAGGAACTCACGCTGTTCTTCCCTCTCCACCCCTTCTGCAACAACCGACAGATTCAGGCTTCGCCCAAGTGCGATGATGGTGCGAACGATTGAAGCATCCCTTACACCGTTGAGCGCATCGCGTATAAAGGTTTGATCGATCTTGAGTTGGTCCAGCGGTATACTCTTCAACTGCGAAAGAGAAGAGTAACCCGTTCCAAAGTCGTCCATCGAGAAGCCGACCCCGTGAGCTTTGAGGGTGGTCATCTTGGCAATCGTCTCGACTCCCTTTTCCATCATGAGGCTTTCGGTAATCTCCAGCATGAGCCGGCGTGGATTAGCTCCTGACTCTCGAAGAACCTTCTCTACAAGTTGGACGAAGTGCGAATCGAGAAACTGACGAGCACTGACATTCACGGCAATATTCAGCGCTTCCATTTCTGGCTGTCGAGCCCACACTGCGATTTGCGAGCACGCCGTTTCCAGCACCCAAAGGCCGAGATCAACGATAAGGCCGGTTGCTTCGGCCAAGGGAATAAATTCACTTGGGGGAACCATGCCGCGCTGGGCATGCCGCCAACGCAATAGCGCTTCGGCGCCCGTGACATGTCCATACCGGTCCACTTGCGGTTGGTAATACAGTTCGAAATCGCGGTTCTGCAAGGCCCTCTTTAGATCCGCCACCAGCGCGGCACGGGAAGCGGCGAACGTCTCCATCGCAGGATCGAAGAAGCACATTCTGTTTCTACCTTCTGCCTTCGCCGTATACATCGCCAACTCAGCCCGCTTCAACAAATCTTCCTCGGTGTCCTGGTTCCCTCGAAAGAGCGCGGCGCCGATGCTGGCTGTGCCGTCGTATTCGTGGTCCCCTAATAGATACGGCTGACGACAACCTCGAAGTATCTGTTCCCCAACCGCCTTGGCCTCGCCGGCCGCCAGCATGGCATCTCCGCTCAACTTCTCCAGCATTACCACGAATTCGTCCCCCCCGAACCGGGTCACGAAGTCGCATTTGCGCACGCAAGATCTGAGCCGAAGTGCAACCTTCTGAAGCAGCAGATTCCCTATGTCATGGCCGGAGCTGTCGTTCAGAGTTTTGAAGTCGTCCAGGTCGATGAGTATAAGCGCGCCCATGTTCTCATGGGGAAGCGTTGTCGCGAGCCTCCCCTCCAACCGCTCTCGCAGGAGCGCGCGGTTGGGAAGCCCGGTGAGAACGTCATAGAATGCAAGGTCGTGGATTCTGGCGTCCGCAGATTTCCGATTTGTAACGTCGGTGTTGATGGAAAGAATCGAACGCGGATTCCCCTCGTTGTTGCGCAACAGGGTGGTACGGCTCTCCACGATCAGAGTCCTGCCGTCTTTATGCCGTTTTGAAAGCTCGCAGGTCCATTCTCCGTGCTGCAAAACCGAAGATAAGGCACTTTTCACATCCTCGCTTGTCTGACGAAATATATCTCCAACACGTCGGTCCATCACCTCCGCAGCTGTCCATCCAAAGAGACGCTCCGCGCCCTTGTTCCAATAGAGGATGTGGCTGTCTATGTCCTGAACGAAAATCCCGTCCTGCGCCTTATCGAGGAGCTCCGACTGCCCGCGAAGACGGCTCAGTGCTGCTTCCAGCTTGCGCCGCGATAACACGGACTTCGTGATATTCCGAAAACAGATAGACACGCGACCAGGCTGCGGAAAACACCGCATTTCGTACCACATGCCATGTTTTGCGTCTTGCGCCTCAAACATACTTGCAGACGCCTGGGTGGACGCCGTCCGCAATTCAGCCAGCATCGGCGCGGAAAAGAAGCCGGGGACTGCATTCGGGATCGCGACGTTCAAGGCTGCCCGCCGCTCAACTTCAAATTCGGAACATGCAGCATCGTTCAGGTAAACAAGTCTGAATTCGGAATCGAGCGTGATAAAGCAATCGGAGATGCTCTCCAGAATTTCCGCTTCAACCCTCAAAGACTCGGCACGCTCCCGCTCGACGATGCACGATTCCCGATATCGGGTAACAAGGGTCAGCATCAACCCGAAACAGGCATAGCTCAGACAGAAGACCCCCACCAGATACAGCGACCTTGTGGCAAAAAGCGCGGTCAACCTGAAAGACAAGCCGCCGAGAATGACCAATGGACCAATCAGTATAACCTTGGCGAGGAATCGTTCCACTACGTACGAATTCACCAGCCTGTTGAACACAAGGAGAGGGAAGAGCCAAATAAGATAAACAAACAGACTCTGGTGATCTCCCGTGCCCAGAAGCGAAATGAATATGCCGGCGCAAAGATAGACTGCATAAAAGATCGTCGATGCAGTGGACAATGTCTGCACCTTGACTCTGCGGTGAATGAGCGGCGCGACAAGAACTCCCGACGCGAACAGGCCGCCAGATAGCACGAGCATCCGCTCTATACCGGTCGCTACCCCAAGCAGGATTGCGTACACACCTAGACCTGACCCCGCCAAGGCAAGGAGTGCAGCAATCAAGAGCGCGGTGCGTGCCACGGCGCTCGAAGATCCGTATACAAGATATGCTTTACGCATCTTGGCCTCATGACGCCATTCGAATTCGCATCTTCGATACCTGATCTTGGTACCGGACTCGAGGACACACTTGCCCACAAGGAGCTGCTTCCCATAAGAAGATGCAAGTTGCGTTTGGGCGCCCCAGCTGTCGATTATTTGCGCTTGAGTTCCACATTAGTTATCGGCAGGTAAGCCTGATCCGTTTAAGCGGAAGCTACTCGAAGCTTCGGATTACAGTCGAACGCTAACACGCCTGTATCGCCTTTCAGGCGCGCATGGCGCTCGCATAGCCACAGGCGATGGAAAGCACACTGCGGGAACAAATCCGCCAACCGATGATTGGCCTTGCCCCCTTTCCACTCATCGCGCACGAAAGCGGCCAGCCGGGCGATCACTCGACAGTGCTGCTCCGCAGCCTTCAACGGCATGGCTCATTCATCGCAACCGCCCTGCCGCTGATCGACTTCAAGCTCCATGTGCCTGAGAGAGATATGAAACTCCAATCGGAGAGTTAGAGCAGAATAGACCTTTCAGTTAGCGACTGGCTTTGCTTTTCCGCGATGAGGCGGATTGCGTCCATCAGCGTCCGCGCTGCTGGCGACGGGCTGCTCTCGGCGCGATAGTACAAGCCCATCTCGCTTACGGTGCCAGGGAACTGAATAGGCAGGCGCTTGATTCTTCCTTCCGCAATCTCATAAGCCATCTGGTGGGACAAGAGAGCGGCCACCATGTCGGTGCTTGTTAAAAGTCCTCGAATGATTGCCAGATCTGCTGACTCAACGACTGGAACGGGGGGATGCATACCGACATTTATGAATGCCGAATCCAGCAGCAGGCGCGCTGGTGCGCCCTTCGGTGGGAGTATCCACCGTGCGCCCTTCAGATCCTTGAGAGCGGCCCGCTCTCTGAGAAGCGCATGGTTTTCGCCAACAAGGAGAGCAACGTCCTCTTCGAACAGCGCCTCGCATCGCAGCTGACCCGCCTTTTCGCATAAGAGGATCGGACCAAAGATGAAATCGATGTCGCCGGAGCGAAGGCCGGAGATCAACTCTTCGAACGGGCTCTCCCGCGTCACGATCCGAAGGCCAGCGTGGCGGGTAGTAACCTCGGCGATTGCGTCCGGAAGAATCAGGGGCCGTCCAAGAGGGATTGCACCCATGGTTACCACTCCTTGCATCGACCCGTGCAGCGCCGCAATTTCGGCCGGGATAAGGCGCAATTCATGGAGTGTGCGGCGGCAATTCAGTTCCATTGCCATGGCCTGCCTGGTCGGAAACAAGCCAAGTGTTGAACGCTCAAATAGGACGCCCCCGACGCCGCTTTCGAGAATTCCAACTCCCAAGCTGATAGCTGGCTGGCTGATGCCTAGCTCTGCCGCTACGCCCGGCATTCGGCGCAATTCGCACAACTTGACGAACATCTGCAGTCGACGGGTATTCAAGAGATGCTCGAGCGCGTCGAGGGGTGCTCTGCTCTCATTTTTTTTCATTCGCGGGATTGCACCCAGTTCCCTGATCGCGCTTTGTGCCCGCGGGAGAATCTTCTTCCCATAAGATGAAAGTAATGATCCGCGAGGACGGCGTTCCAGAAGTGGCACTCCAAGGTGCTTCTCTATCAACTGAATTGACCGTGAGACCGCTGAAGGGGAGAGGGAAAGCTCTTTTGAGGCGGGTGCGATGCCTCCGCATTCGGCCACTTTCACGAACGCGTGGACATAACTAATATTAAGTAATTCCCCCGATTGTCCCGCCCGCTGGGCGCGAACGCTCGGCGCATCGGTCCTTGGCGGGGTTCTTGGCAAAGTGCTCATCACGGTCCTCTCGATGTCACTCCGCTGCTGACGGGGTGCAATGGCAGGGTGACACCGGGTTCCAACGCTTGATGCTAACATATGTACAAGTCCGAGCGACGTGCCCGGAGCTCCAAGGGGACCGCACCGCAATGTTCGACGCCAATCGGGGCATCCATCGGTTGCTCAACGGTTCTCGATCCATGTCTCCAATTCATCCAGTGACCGGAGGAATCGCAGGCGTGGGTCACTGTTGACCTCGTCCCTGTTGTGCAAAAAGGCCTGACCTCCAGCGAGAATGTCAAGACCCGGAAAGCGGGTGCGCGTCTTCATCACAGTCTCTCTGAATCGGCCGATGTGGCTGCTGAGGCTCACTGAAAGACAAAGCACATCCGGATGCTTCTCGCCGAGCAAATCCAGAAGACCCTCGACCGGCGTGTTTGCGCCAAGGAAGTAGGAGTCCCAGCCAAAAAACTCGAACGTGTCGGAAACCATTTGGGCCCCCATCTGATGAAGCTCATTGCCCACACAAGTCACAATCGCTTTCTTGCCCTTTCTAGGCGAATCGATTAACGTGGGATGGACCAGCGTTATCATGCTATGGGTGATTGTAGTGGCGAGATGCTCCGCAGCCACCGATATGTGGTTTCTCATCCAGAGTTCACCCGTGCGATACATAGCTCTCTGAAACAAATTGACGTAAAGGTTCTTAAATGAGATTCCATCCGCGAGGAGGCGCTGAACAATAAGTCTGCAACCTCTGATGTCGCCTTGAAGTAAAAAGTCTAAATATGCCGTGAAGCTCCGTTCTACCTGGATATAATCACCCAACCGGCGGTCGGTGACCATCACATGGTTTTTGAGAAGCTCTTCTGAGAGGAACATCATCACTTCGATAGTAATCTTGGTATCGCCACGGTCGAAGCTATCCCGCATGGCCTTGACCTGGCGTCGCAGGTCTTCATGCTGCTGGACGTGCGCCTGAATCTCCGGGTAATGCAGAGAAGCCATCAGCTTCTCTTCATGATCGAAGTGATAGATGGTGTACTGCGTCACTTCCGAGAGAAGAGTCTTAAGAGTTTCCGTCCCTCGCCCGGCCAGCATCGCCCCATGGAGGCCGTTAACAAGTCCAAACAGAAACTGGTGCTCTCTATCGATCTCTGCGACGTGGACGGCGCACTCTGGTGTCCACTCCAAGAGTTTTATCGCTTCAGCAGACATGTTCAAACGGTCCTTTCACTGAGTTGGGAAGCGCGTTTCCGTGGCAGAAATAAGGGGACCGGGTTGCTTCGGACCGGACGTCTCCCGATTGCATGCTGCGCGGCCGGCCTCCATAAAACGGGCGACCACGGTCTGCTCCTCCAGAGACAATCCGGGACGCAGGGCAGTTTCTATTTGCGTAAGGTCTTCGACGAGGAAGTTTTTAGCAATCCCCCGAGATTCCAAGAGCCGCGCCGCCCAGTCGCAATAATTCTCAAATACCTGAGTGCTGTCTGCTTCCACGGCACCTACCAGGAACTCGATGTGATACTGCGCGTCCTCGATTCCGAGTTTCCGGGCTCTCTCGCCATACTTTACCAGCCAATCGGAATGGTTTTCCAGAAACATCTGAGTAGCCTTTTCGGCTGCCTCAGGCTCGAGCTGCTGTAACCGGTCGCTGAGCGTCGTATTGTCGCGTAGGGGCGCATTATTCATTTTTCCGAACCACCCTCCGGAGCGTTCCGCTGTGCGGCAACAACCGGATTCCCCGCTTCGGAAAACGGCTCGCAAAGCAGCGCAAATGCGTTTGGTTGAACGTCGAGGTTGCAGATCAGCGCGTGCCTGCTAGAATCGGCATCCATAAACGTCATTGGGAAACGTAACTGAGAGTCACGGCTTCTCGCAGATACCAGGCGGCGGAGTTCTTCTGTGGATTCAGGAGTTAGGAACTCCCATACTGGTTGTCCGTTAAGCCGGCCCGAATCGCGACCGAGGAGTCTTTCCATTGCTCCCGTAGCGCCAAGGATGACGCCGGCCGGCCTTGCAACCACAGCGTGCGACTTGGTGCTCGAAACCAAATAAGCCCTCATGAGCGCTTCCCAATCGCCAGGGAAGTGCTCGAAGGCATCCTGGTCGCGCTCGTCTTCAAGACGCTCCAAGATTCGAATCTCGGTAAATGCACTATCAAGCTTGAGCCCTTTCGGCATGAGTTCATGCGAGCGCTGATGGGCTGGGCTTGAGTGCCATTTTCGAAACGAGGAGTGGTCAGTCCAGCGGGTCACGAGATTGAAGATCGCACAATCCGTGTGATCCTGAAATATCTCAATCCCCAAGAAACCGGCTTGATCGTCCACCAAGCGCGGCCGGTTCAGAAAAGCCTGCCGGACATCCTGCTCTCGATGATTTATCACGCGGAAGCGCGATATTGCGATGATCATGGTAATCTCCGATCGCGTTGCGTCTGCGTCTTGCCAACACTTGCGACCGCGCAAGATCTTTGTTGGAAGTTTAGACGGATCCAAACAGCGGCTTCATTCAGCGGCTGTTTTCTACGGCCAAATTCTATCGCGCACCAGCCCCGACAAGCGAGTATTTCTGCACTAAAAAAACTCTACGTTGTCCCCAAGTTGATCGGCTTCCCCAGGGGTAGAGTTCTGCCAATCGGCCGGAGCGCTTACGGGCGCCGCCCCTGTGACCGCCCTGGTGACCCCTTCATGCACATCGCGTTCCGCCTGCATTGTGTAATGACTCACAAAATCGGCTAACTCCAAATCCAGCTTTTCACTGTTATCGCGCGGCAAGCCGGACTGAGCTCGCTCTACCATCTCCTTGATCGAGCTTCGCGCACGTGAGACAGCCTCCGCGAAGAGAGTGCCAACCGAAAAGTTCATGCGCGTCGCGGCAATGCTTCCTGCAAGCCGGTCACCGCGAGCGACGATCTGAGAGATCAGGGCGAAACTGTGCTCGGTCGACGAGTGCAGATCCGCGACCGCCAGGCGTAGGTCTTCCATGCATCCATCTCCATTCGCTGGTTCGCCGGCGGGATCTATTCCGCATTCTCCGCGCGAGAGTGTAACGGCATCGCTCATGGAGCGAAGTGAAGCCACAAGCGATTCGGAGCGCTCTCTGCATTCAGACGCCAACTGTTGCACCGAGCCAGCGAGGACGTCGAGGGCACTTCCGGTGGCGCCCAAATGGAATGCGCTGATGCGGGCATTCAATGCCATTTTGCGCATCTTGGGCTCAATTTGCTGGATCTCTTGAATGGACTCGCGCATTCGCCCGATGTTCTCCGCCAAGCCATTTTTTATGACCCGCGTGGCAGCTTCAGCATTTGCAGTGTCGCCAAGTCTGGTCAGAATCGCCCTGCAATCCTGCTCCATCGGCAGAAAGAATGACCCCTTCTCATCCTTGCGAAGGCCGGATAATGCCCGGCTCTCGTCGACCATCTCCAGTACATGCCCGGCAATGTCTTCCAGATTGCGCTCAACCGACAGGACGGAAGTGGCGAATTTCTCGCCAGCGTCGGCGAGTTGCGCAGATTGCAACGCCAGTACCGCCGAGACGCCTCGCGAGCGACGGGAAGTACTGCGGCCCTCATCACCAGATTCAGAGCTGAGGCGCTGCAGCACTTCGATCACATGCTCAACCTGCTGCCGCGTAATGTCGTGGAACTGGATAGATACGATGAGCTTCTTGAACGAGTCCGATATAGCGCCGTACTCGGATCCCAATCGAACCGACGAGTCGTGTGCCTTGTCTTGCATGTCGCGGAAAGACAACAGGCTGGCCAGGGTCCCGGAGATCAAGGCCGGCAAGTCCTTCGCGTGCCGCGTTTGGATGACTGAAGCCTCTCGCATTGCGCCTTCGATTGGCGGGATCAGCGAGTCGGCGATAGCCAGAGCGCTTTCGACTCTGGTATCGACCTGTCCCGCCAGCAAGGTGACATCGTGAGCCAGATCGCTGAAGTCGACTCCTGTACTGCCAAGTCGCGCAGTTTCAATTCGCGTCAACAGTCCGAGCGTACGGAAAGTCGAGACGATTTCCTGGAATCCGAATAGCGTACGCTTCAGAAGGCCTACCTCCTGGCGCATGCCGGCCAAGCCTCCGTTACGGTCTCCCAAAGACTCTCTCATTTCCTTGGAGCGATCGAGAGCGTGTGTGAGAGCCTGAGATGCCTGCTGTCCATGCTCCGCGTTCGCCAAAGTGGTAAGTTCAGACGAGATTACGCCTACCGTCTGCATAAACTCCGCAAGTTTCCCGCCGATACTCAAGAAACCCTGCTCGGTGTCGTGATTCAGCGAGCCAAGGTCCGCGATTACCTGCCCGAGCGATTGGGCAGAGGCAGGGGAAGGCTTTGCCCTCAACGGCATCCCGACATCGCGAATTCTCAGCTTGTCTGTTAGCTGCATACGACGCCACGCAGGCTGTGACATTCAAGCGCATTCAGGACAAGCACGACTCGCCCATCTCCCATGATGGCGGCGCCCTGGAATTCCTTGCATTGTTCGAGGCCGCCCGTCAGCGGCTTGACCAATACCTCTACTTCAGTAAGAAACTTGTCGACGACGAGGCCGTATCTCACCGCGCCCGCTTCAACAATTGCCACTGAGAGTTCAGGCATCTTTGCGGGAGCCAGTCCCAGCATTTCTGCCAGGCTGAAGATGGAGTAGATGGTTCCCCGCACCTGCGCGAGGGTTTGCCCACGGTACTTGTGCGCCTCTTCCAGTGGCAACTTGATCATGTCGCGAATGTTGCTGAGGGGCAGGATGTATTGCTGTCCCCCCGCCTCCATCAGAATGCCCTTTGAAACCATGAGGCTTGTAGGCAGTTTGATCAGCAAGGAGGTACCCTGGCCGAGCTTCGAGCGAATTTCGATCGTGCCTTGCAGATTGCGAACGTTACTATGAACGACGTCCATACCGACTCCGCGGCCGGAAACGTCGGTCACCTTCTTCGCGGTCGTCAACCCTGGCAGGAATACCAGTTGGAACGCGGCCTCCTCGCTCATGGCCGCCGCAGCTTCCGGGGTCAACAATCCCTTTTCGACAGCTTTCTTCTTGAGAGCATCGGCATCAAGCCCCCGCCCGTCATCTTTCACCTCAATCGAAACGCTGCCTGCTTCGTGAACTGCCCGCAAGGTCAGTTGCCCGGACGGGTTCTTGCCGTGAGCCAGGCGTTCCGCGGGCGGCTCGAATCCATGGTCGACAGAATTGCGGATCAGATGAACCAGCGGATCGCCGATCTGTTCCAGGATCGTCTTGTCCAGCTCAATTCCCTCTCCTTCGATGACCAACTGAACTTCCTTCCCGAGAGACCGTGCAAGGTCGCGCACGAGGCGCGGAAATCGCTGGAAGACGGTTTTCACCGGCAGCATCCGAATCGACATGACGCTGGTCTGGAGTTCGTCGGCAATGCGGGAGATGCTCGAGCCGACATCTTTCAGGTCCTTCACAACGGATGCGCCCTCTGCCCCGTCATTCAGCTTTCGGATGAGCAGCGGGATTGCTCCGCGGGCGACGAGCAGTTCACCAACCACCGTCATCAAACGATCCAGTTTGACCTGATCGATGCGAATGGTCGCAGGAGAGGCGGAAGTGCTCGGCCGCTCGGGCGTCGTTCTTGCCGGAGGTTGCGCACAGCCAACAGGCTCGGGAAGATGAATGACATCGCTGTCCGGCGTCACGTGGTCAAGAGCGGCACGAACCCGCAGAAAGGCGTTCCCCAACACTGAGCGCTTTTCCTTGCCCAATGCCTGGCCCGTGATCGCTGCCGCCTCCAGGATCTGAACCTGTTGCGCCAACGGTTCTTCGAGTTCCGGACAGGTCCGGTACTGTGCAGCTGCCGACAAGGTCTTGAGGCCACGCAGGTAGGTTGCAATGACTGGGCTTGTGGATTCAAGGTCGTTCTCCATCCTCCGCAAACAGCCCGCGATCATCTCGACGCACTGAGATGCCGTATTGAGAAACGCTGCCTCTCGCACATCGACCGTCCGACCAATCGGCGCGAGATCGATCTTGACTCCCAATTGCTCAAGCAATTGCGGCGAAACCACGTCGCCCCCGCCGTTGGGCGTCAGGTTCCTTAGTAGAGTGCGAATTGCGTCGCATGTATCCAGTGCGATGCGGATCGCCTCTTCGGACACCAGTCCCACGTCGACGCCGCGGAACGAATCGAGGAGGGACTCCAGTGAGTGGGCCACGCGAAGCAGTACCTGCAGCGGGTGCGTGGCTCTAAAGGCGGTGTCTTTGACGTAATCGAGCAGCAGACCCGAGTTGCCCTTTATGCTGTGGACGCCACGAAAGAGCGAGTCGAGGGTATCCCTCGAGGCAGGATCTCTTTCCAGCGCAAGCGCGTCCCTTTCAATTCCATCCAGGTTTTCTTCGCACTCCACCACAAACAATTCGAGCATCTCCGGCGGTATGGAATCCAGCAGGGCCACCGACGCGGCTTGATCTTCGAAGAGCCGGATGCGCACATCACAATCGTCCTCGACGAAGACGAACACGTCCTTGATCGCCGCCTCATTCTGTTCCGTAACGAGAAGGATCTCCCACCATAGATAGCAATGCTCCGCCTCCAGCAAAGATAATGGCGGCACCTGGTCGACATGGGCCGTGATATGTGCCTGTCCCAGTGTCCGCAGGTCGTCAAGCAGCGTGACCGGATCCGCGCCGGAATAGAACATCTCGCGCTTCGGCTTGAAGATGATCTCAAATGCCCCACGAATCTCAACGCGGGTCTTCGGCGCGGTGCTTGGGTCCATGTGCGCATTTTCAGACGCTGGCAGAAGTCGGGAAAACGCGCCAGTCACTTCCACTTCTCCCTGGACGGCTTCTCCTTCAACCTGCTCCGCGAGGATTAAACGAATGACGTCGCATGCTTTGAGTCCACAGTCGATCAAGTCCGGAGTAACCGCCAGGCGTCCTTCACGCGCGAGATCAAAGGCTTCTTCCATCTTGTGGGCGAACCTGGCGAGGTGCAGGTTGCCGGCGGTTGCCCCCGAACCCTTGATCGTATGTATAGCGCGGAATACCCGGTGTACCAGGGACGAATCGCACGGCTCATCTTCCAGAAGCAGCAGGGCGCAGTCGAGCTCAATCAGCAAATCCAGAGCTTCCGCCCTGAATGCTTCGCGCATTTGTTCCATCACATCGATTGGCACCATTATCCGCACCCTTTCCTGCACAGCGTCAACGCATTACCTTTTTCACCACCGCGAGAAGTTGATCCGGGTCGAATGGCTTGATGATCCAGGCCGTCGCGCCGGCCGCCTTGCCCTCCTGCTTCTTGTCTGCATGCGATTCCGTGGTCAACAAGACGATGGGAATGAACTTGTATTGAGGCATCGCTCGAATCTGACGGGTGAACTCCAGGCCGCCCATGTTCGGCATATTCACGTCGACCAGGAAGAGATTCAACTCCTGTCCTTCGAGTTTTGACAAGGCATTTACCCCATCGACTGCCTCGATAACCTGATAGCTGGCTCCGCGCAACACGAGCCCAACCATCTGGCGGAGGCTGGGCGAATCGTCTACTGTCATGATGTTTTTCACAAATCCTCCCGGACACTGAGCAACTCGCGCCGCAGGCCGCAACGATCCACCGCGGCAATGAAGAACTCCGAAGGGTTATCGAAGGAGAGTCCCGTGAACGTCTTGCGCAGCGAATACAGAAGCTGAAGGATGCACGTGTCAATGTCCTCCAAGCCTTGCGTGTCCACATTGACAGGCGTTCCGTCCTCATGAATCTCGCCTAACCTGGCGGCAAAATCGTGAGCATGCTGGACGGTGACCGATCCTTCAAGAGTGAGAAGGTGTCTGTCTTGCTCGCTGACAACAGAAAATGGCATTGCTCTCCTCCTGCCTATTCCGCCCTAGTTGGCGACCAGAATCATGCGAATGTTTTCAACCATCATTTCGGGCGAACTGGGTTTAACAATGTAAAGATTTGCTCCCGCTTCAAACCCCTTCATCTTGTCCCTGGCTTCACTCTCCGTGGACACGATGATGATGGGAAGAGCACTGTATTTCTTATCGGCACGAACACGCCGGATAAACTCGTATCCGTCCATATTGCTCATATTGATGTCGCTCAGAACCAGGTCGCAGGGGTTCGTGTACAACTTCTCCAGTCCGTCACTTCCATCTACCGCCGTGACCACCTGAAAGTTGGCCTCTTCCAAGATGTAGGAGTGGTAGCTCCTGACAAATTCCGAGTCGTCCACGATCAGAATCGTTTTCTTCGTATTCACAGCACTACTCCTTTACATACACCAAATGGTTTTCAAATCGCCTCAGCGTGAATGCCGTCGTCACGCGTCCAATCGATTCGGAGTGGCCCAGGAAGATGTACCCTCCTGGATTGAGCGCATTGTAGAAGTGATCCACAACCGACTTTCGCGAAAGATCGTCGAAATAAATCAGGACATTGCGGCAGAAGATGAAATCGAATCCGCGCATGGCCCGCAGCGCCATGCGGTCGTTCAGGTTAAGATGACGGGCCTCAACCAGCGCGGCTGTCCTTCGCCGCACCACGTATTCCTCGCCTTCCGCGATCAAGTACTTGTCCTTGTATTCTTGCGGAACGTCGTTGACCGACCTCTGTCCGTAGCGTGCCGCTACCACCTTGCGTAGCATGTTCTCGTCGATATCGGTCGCCACGATCTTGCAGTCCCATGACTGCGACTGGGGAAAGACCTCCTGAAGGATCATGGCCAGTGTGTATGCCTCTTCACCCGAGGAGCAGCCGGCGCACCATATCCGCAAAGTCTTGTCTCCGCGGTCCTGCTTGGCTGACAGCACCTCCGGCAGGCAATAGTTGGCAAAGCCCTGCAATTGGTCATACTCGCGAAACATGTAGGTCTCGTTGGTTGTGACCAGGTTAGCCAACTCTTGCATTTCCAGGCCATTGGTGTCAGCGTAGCTCACCATGAAGACATAGTCGTCCGGGTCGTCTATGCCTAGCGCCGCCATGCGCTTTGCCACCCGCGTTTTCAGGAAGTAATCCTTCTTGTCGTCGAAATGGAGCCCCAACTTGCGATAGATTTGCTGCCCCAGCTTTTCAAGGTGTTCGGCCGAGATGGTTTGGTACGGCGCTTTGGTTAGCAATTGAGCGCCTCCAAAACTTCGCCATCGGTCTCCTCCCGCAAGCGCGCCGCCAGCACGCGCTCGAGCCCGGGGTGTTCGGTTGAGCGAATGGCCTCCACCGCCGCAAGGCGAACGAGGCGCTCCGTGCTGGACAGCGAGGAGACAAGGAGTGCGTACACGTCGTTGCGAGCGCCCCAAAGACCCAGCATCCGCACCGCGTGATAGCGGCACAACGGCGGCTCTCCGCTCTCAATGATCGTCCGCAGTTCCGGCAACAGGCTCTGGCTGGGGTCAAGCGATGGGCAGCGCGGATAGATGGCCATGAGTGTGTTGAGAATCGCTGGGCGAAGGTGAGACCCGCGCACAGCTAACAGGCACGCGACTTCAGCGAACTCCTTTTCTGATCCCAACGCGGCAATCGCCTTTAAACACGATGCCAACTGGAAGTCCGGTAGCTTGTCAAACTTCGGAAACATTCGGCGAATTGAGGCCAATGAGGATTCATGGCCAATGCCAACCAGAGCCTCAAGGCAGGCAGAGATCAACATGGGATGCGCGCCAGGCTGGAGAAGATCTTCGATCCGGCTGCGGAACTCCCCCGCCCGTATCTTGCCCAGATTCTCCACGGCGGTAATTACCACATTCGGGTCCGGGTCGGAAAGCGCGGCAGCATAGATTTCTTCCGTACCACTGGCGGCGCTACCGCTTAGAACGTCGAGGACGAGTTTCCTTATGTTCTTATCGCCATCGCGCATGACCGTGTTCAGGAAGAGGATCGAGCGCGCACCCTTGTTGCGGAGCACATCCACGGCCTGGTTGCGGATTTGAGGATCTGCGCTCCCCAGCAACCGGATGGAGCCCTCGATGGCCGCGTCCGCGTCGATCCGGATCAGGGCCTGGAATATAACCTCGCGCACCGCCCGGGAAGGCTCCTTGCCCAACCGCTCCAAAAGGACCGGCACGCCGCTTGGGTCATTCAGGTACCCGATGTCTTGCGCCGCGTAGATGCGCTCTGCCTGGTCGGAACCATCCAACTGCTCCGCATACTCTTTGAGACTGATCATTGAATTGTCCTCCGGACTGTCCTCAGGATCTCTCCCGCGACTTGGTGACTGGGAGCAACCACGCATGCTCCACCTCTTTCGATCGCTTCACGGGGCATCCCGTACACCACTGCCGTCTGCTCGCTTTCGGCAATCGTGTGCCCGCCCGCGTTCCTGATCGCGACCATTTGGTCGGCGCCGTCGTCTCCAATCCCGGTCATCAGGACGCCGACAGTGTCGGGCCCGTAGACCTTTAGAACCGACTCCATCATGACGCCCACCGAGGGCACGAACAACGTGGCGGGGGTCGTCGGAGTGCGAATCACGATCTCTCCTGTCATCTTGCGGTGCAAGCACAGATGCATCCCACCGGGTGCCACGTAGCAGATGCTCGGTTCTACCGACATGCCCGAGCGCGCTTCCACGACCTTGATTGCGCAACTGTCGCCAAGGCGCTTCGCAAAGGAAGCGATGAAAGAGGGCGGCATATGCTGCACCAGAAAAATGCTGGCGGGCAGGTCCGCGGGAATTTGTGGCAGCACCTCTTGCAGCGTCGCTGGACCTCCGGTTGAGATTCCGATGGCTATCGCCCTCATTCGGGTGTTGTTCTCGAACGTGTTGCGCACCGGCGCCTGGTATGGCTGCCGGCGCTCACGAGTGCGCTGCGTGCGGTCAACGACGCCTCGGTTCGCCGCGGCCCTGAGCTTCGAGGTCAGTTCGTTCGCCACTGAGCCCAGATTCGATGAGACTGTGCCATCCGGCTTGGCGACAAAATCGAAGGCCCCCAGCTCAAGGCATTCGAAGGTGGTGGACGTCCCCTGCTGGGTAAGAGATGAAACCATGACAACCGGACAGATCTTCTCGTGCAAGATGATCTGGAGGGCTGTAATCCCGTCCAGCTTCGGCATGTTGATGTCCATAGAGATCACATCGGGCCGCAGTTCGCGAGCCTTCGATACGACGTCTTCGCCATCCCGTGCCAGCCCTACCAAATCAAAGTCGGCTGACGCCGTAATGATCCGTTTGAAGGTCTGCCGCATTAGGGCGGAGTCGTCCGCGACCAGTACACGTATCTTTTTCATGGGTTTTGGAGGGTACAGGGGCCGTGCGAGCCGGCCCCATTTCAAGCTGCGTGGCTAACTTCGGAGAGATGCACCTGCTCCTGCCGGGAGAGGATCTTCTCCACGTCGAGCAGCACGATCATGCGTTTGCCTGCATCCACCTTGCCGATTCCGGAGATGAACTGTTGATCTATTCCGGAGCCGATCGCTTCTGGCGGCGGAGCGATATCCCTCCGTACGAGATTCAAAACCTCGCGCACGGAGTCCACCACCAGGCCGGTCTTGATGCCTCCCAGATCGACGATGATGATGCGCGTGCGGTCGTCGGCCGGCTTGGCCTCCAACTCGAAGCGCTTCCGTGTGTCCAGCACCGGGATTACCTCCCCGCGCAGGTTCGTGATGCCCTCGATGAATTGCGCGGCGTTCGGCACCTTGGTGATCCTGCCGAGGCGATCGATCTCCTGGATCTGCGAGATTGGAACACCGAACTCCTCCGCGCCGAGCATGAATGTGACCAGCTGAACTTCGCTCAGTTCCTGCACGTCAACTCCGGCTTTGCGAGTCTCCGCGCTCTTCTCCTGTTCAGCGGTACGATGAGAGGCGCTTTGGACGTCCCGCAGCTTTTGGTCCTTCATCAGGTTGGCAACGTCCAGTACCATGATCAGCCGCGAGCCGTCTTCGAGTTTGGCAACCCCCGAAAGTTCCATCCCACCACTTGATGTGATCAGAGGCGGCGGTTCGATCAGGTTCTTCGGCACATTCAGTACCTCGTGAACGTGATCCACCACCAATCCAAGGACAAACCCCCCGGAATCCACAACGATGATCCGCTGATCCTCATGGATGTTCTGAGCGATCTCCTGCTCGAACCTGCACAAGGCGGCCACCGCTTCCAGCCCCGCGGAAAGAACCTCTTCGCCACAGGCGCGCGCGGCATCGCCATCCCCGCATTCTTCGTACTTGGTGCGGTCCTGAAGCTGCTTGATGACCTTTTCGTTCAGCGCTCGCGCCTTCGCCAGGTCCTCCATCAGCAACTGACTGGAACTGTTGGTTTCGGCTATCCACTTCCGGAGATGCTCTGTTACGGAACCATTCACCTTCGAGTGCGCGTTGCCGGCGAAGACTTTTCCGGTCTGGTCAATCCAGCGTTCATACTCTTCGCGCACCGGCCGGCAACTATCCGCAATCTCATCCGCAAACGATCGTTGCTGGAGGAGTCGCCGCAAATCGATGACCGGGAGAATCTGACCTCGGACGGTAAGTACTCCCAGCACGTAGTCGGGAACATCGGGAACCTGGCTGGGAGTCTGCACGCGCAGAATCTCTCGGACATGCTCCATGGAGAAAGAAAACTCTTCTTTCGCTATACGAAACGTGACCATCTTCTGGACTTCCGCGTCGGCGTTTCCAGACTGATCTGGCGCCTCGCTGCTGGCGGCTGCACCTGCACCTGGAGCCGGGCCGTTCGAGGAGGCTGTCTTGCGAGTAACGCCGATGTCGCAGACGTGGGCCGCATTCAGCGCCATAACAATACGCTGCCCCTTGTCGAGTTTCACAACTCCCTCAAGGTAGTCCGAACTGGTGCCGCGGATGGCAGCCGGTGGCGGTTCAATTTCGCTTCTTAATACACGTGCCACCTGTTTGACGCGATCCACGCGTAAGCCGGTCTTGACGCCATCGATATCGACCACCAGGACGCGGGTGCGGTCGGTCTCTTCCGCCCGCTCCATGCCGAAGCGCGTGCGCATGTCGATGACGGGCAAGACCACTCCACGCAGATTGGCGATACCGTCGACGTAGGCTGGCGTGCGGGGGACTTTCGCCATCTTGGGAAGGCGAATGATTTCCTGTACCGACATGATGTCGAAGCCAAACTCCTCGTCCTTTAGAAGAAACGTGACGAGTTGGCTTTCATCTTTCAGGTCGGATTCTACTTTTATCGTGTCTGATTGCATTCCGAATCTCCTTCGACTTAGGCTCCAGGGGTAGAGGAATCTTTCCGATGCCGTGCTGTGGCGCGGGCACTCAACATGTGGCCGCTCTTTGAAGGAACGGCGACACTGAGGTTTTGTGCTCGCTACGCTTTCAGGAGAAAGGCATTATCCGTTTTGTAGTTCATCTGCCTGCGACGCGATATCCTCGATGGCCTGGGCGATCTCCTGAGCTGCGGTCAATGCCTGCTCAGAAGCACTGGCTGCTTCGGTCGAGGCGCGCGAGGTTTCCTCGGCGGCTGTGGCGATTTGCTGGCTGGCTTTGCCTGCCTGTTCAAGTCCGGCTGCGGCCTCACCCGAGGCTCTTGCGATTTCCCGAATGTCTGCAACCACCACTTCGGACTCTTTTGCAATCCGGTCGAGATTCGCCGTGGAAGCTTTGGTCCGTTCCAATTCGGCCCGCCCCTTATTCCCCGCCAGCTCGATATCTCCTGCAACCTTGGTGATCTGAGTTTGCACATTCTTGACCAGGTCTTTGATACGATCCGCGTTTTCGCTGCTCTCGTTAGCAAGGGACCTGATGTCCCCTGCCACCACCGAGAAGCCGCGCCCATATTCTCCAGCTCGCGCTGCTTCGACGTTGCCGCTCACTGCCAGCATCTTGGTCTGAACCGTCACCATCACAATGGCATCGACGATCTTGTCGATGCGCCGCGTGCGTTCCTCAAGCTCCAGAACATTCTTGGCGGACTCGCCAGAGGCATCGGCATTCTTTCCAACATTGAGAATCAACGCATCCACGTTCGCCTTGTTGCTTGCCAGGAGCTTCTGTGTGGCCAAAGCCTTCTCCACGCTCACCTCGGAACGATCTCCCATCCCCTTGGCTGCATTCCGCATCCGCTCACCCAGGATGTTGGATGCTTCTGCCGCCTTGGCCTGGACGCCGGCGGCCTTGTTGATCTGCTCGATTGCTGTGGATATCTGCTGCGACGAGGCCTTCAGTTCTTCGGCGTTGGTGGAAAGCTGCTCAGCTGTGGCAGCCAGTTCCTCGGCCGACTTCTGCGCATTCGTTGAGGTCTTCAATGCCTCAGCCGTTTCGGCCAGCGACCGGGCCGCATCGCTCATCTCCGAGTAGGCTTTTGACTGCTCCTGAGTCGATTTCTGGGCTTGTTCGCAGGCCGTGGTGGTTTCCTCGGCGGCTGCGGCAATCTCCTCGGCGCCCTTCAGATACGTCTTGGCGTCGGCCAGCGCTCCCGCCGCGTTCTTCTGGATTTCGGCGCAATTTCCCCGAACTTCTTCGTAATCGGTAGCGATCTTGAGAAGATCCTGCGTGATGACCTTGGCCTTCTCCACTTCCTCGCGGCCCTTCTTGCCGGCCGCTTCCGTGTCGCCGGCTACTACCTTAACCTGGTTCTGAATCTCGTTTACGACTTCCTGGATGCCGCGCGCGCTCTTCTCGCTGATCTCCGCAAGATTGCGCACTTCGTCGGCTACCACGGCGAATCCTTTGCCATGCTCTCCGGCACGCGCCGCTTCAATTGCGGCGTTCAAGGCCAGCAGGTTGGTCTGGTCGGCGATACGCGTCACAGCGTGAACGATGTTGCTGATCTCTTCTGACTGACGCTCCAGTTCACCGATCTTCTTTGCGGATTCAATATTCGCATCCGCAGCGTCGCTGACTCCGCGGATCAGGGCCTCAATATCCACTGTGGTTGACTTTGCAAGCTCAACCACCTCGTTCACCCTCCGCAGAGACCCTTCAGCGCGGCCATTGGCGTTATCTGAAGCCTTTTCTATCTGATTGATGGCCGCCCGGGACTCTTCCGCGGCTGCCGACGCCTGGTCGGCGCCCGCGGCGATGGTATGCATCGTCTTTTCCATCTCTTCAACCGCTCCGGTAGCTTGGGCGATCGCGCTGGCTACTTCATCGGTTGCGGCGGACAGCTTCTCTGCCACGGCCTGTGCACGGGCCATGGTACGGGCGCGCGCCTTCTCGTCCGCCATTTTCTTGGCGGTGAGGCGGTTCTGGGCCAGATCGTCGCCGTGCCCATTAGGCACTGAGGACGAATTCGCAGACGACGCGGTGGAACTCTTTTGCGGTCCAAGACGGTTCATAGCAAGGCGGTTTGGCACGGGCGTACCATTGCCGTTGCTGGGTGTTGCGATCTGCTTGATCATTCCTATCTCCCTAGGTCGGCATTAGTCAACCGATTTGCTTATCGGCATAGCGAGCAATTCTATACACGCTAAGCGGAAAGTTTTAATAATCGCGCGATTATTCTGCCTCGGGCACGGTTCGCTATTCTTGTGCATCTGTATTTTGGAGCGCTTTTGCGCCTGTCTAAGCGCACGTTGCCAGCCTATCTTGGGCATGCATGTGACTGATATAATTCGCGATTGCCGCTCCGGCATGCGTCGCGGCGAGGGCAACTACGGTGCCCCAAGTCCTTTGCATTTCACTTATTGCCGCTCGGACCTAGGCGCCACCGGTTGCGGCCCAGTGACGGTTAAGCCGAACTCTATGCGTCACTTGACGGACCCTCTGCGCGAAGTGAGGATCTCATTCGGTCCTGGCAGTCGCTGCTTCGGCCTGAGCCGAGTTGGCCACCTGACGTCCTGCAATGCGACGGTTGCAGTCCAGCCACGGTCGTCGCGCGCCTTGAAGCGAGAGCCAAGTGGGTGTGCGAGCCGCAAGAATGGCCTACAGGTATTCGTGCACTTCAGAATCGGGTGCTATCTTCGGCGTATTCTTGAAGGTACAGGACTATGGTGGAAGCATAGGTCCGACAAATATACCTGTATGCTCAGCGGAGAGCGAGGACAACAATGTCAGAAACTTCTGGTGCAATACTGCCGCATTCGGGATCGCAAAAGGGTCAGAGAACAGCGCTTGGTGCCGAGGCGCTTGCTCAGTCGTTTCTGGATAACCTGTTTTTTGTGCAAGGCAGGTCGGTCGAGCGGGCAACCGTGAATGACCTCTATCTGGCGCTGGCACACACGGTGCGCGACAGAATACTGGAGCGGTGGATATCGACGGTAAAGAACTATCAGGCGCAGGATGTGCGCGTGGTCTGTTACTTGTCGGCGGAATTCCTTACCGGGCCTCATCTCGCGAACAACCTGATCAATCTGGGAATCTACGACGAGACCGAGCAGGCCATGCGGCAACTGGGCATTGACCTGAACGTTCTGATCGAACAGGAGGAAGAGCCTGGGTTGGGCAATGGTGGGCTGGGCCGGCTTGCCGCCTGCTTCATGGATTCTCTGGCCACCCTGGACATTCCTGCAATCGGCTATGGCATCCGCTACGAATACGGAATCTTCGATCAGCAGATTCGCGACGGATGGCAGGTCGAGTCTACCGACAAGTGGTTGCGGCTTGGCAATCCCTGGGCGCTGGAGCGGCCCGAGGACGGGTTTGAAGTAAAGCTGGGCGGCCGCGCCCAGAAAAAACAGCACCAGCCCCGTGGCAAAGACGAGCTGGCGATGGCGGGGCCCTGTGATGCGTCCGGCCGTATACAAGAGGCAGGCTGAGAACACGCCGCCGATTGCCTGGGTTGCGCCCAGGGTTCCCTCCTGGCCGACGAAAAGCATGATGAGCATGGCAGGCGCCGTGAGGATGTATCCCTGGGCCAGGCCCTTGAGCAGAGCCAGCTTCAGCATCTGCCGCCAGAGGGGATGAAACCGGAAGAAGACGAAGCGGGTGCGGGCTGGATTGCGGAAAGTGCCGCGTTCAAGAATGCCCGCCGCTATCGCTGTCAGGCCCAGGAAGACCATGGCAATGATCTGGTAGGCGCGGTTCACCCTTCCCCCCAGCCAGCCGTAGAGAGTGGCGCCGCTGATGAACCAGCCGATCAGGGCCGGAATCGCGACAGAAGCCAACGCTGCAAAGAACAGCTCCACGCCGTAATAGTAGTTGCGGTTGCTGTCGTTGGTTGTGGCCAGCGCCAGGAATCCCCGGTTGGCCCAGAACAGGCCGGTGGAAAGCCCCATGAGTAGACCCGAGGTGGCGATGCCGGCGAGCGTGAGAACGCTCGAACCCATCATCATCATCATGGCCACGCCCGACAGCAACATGCCGGCAGCGTATAAGTGCTTGGCTCCAACCCGGCCCAGCAGAATGCCGTTCAGAAAGAAGGCTACGGGCGTGGCCGTGTAGACCGCGAGCTGATAGGTGACCACCTTGCCCACGGCGTGCGAATTGCGCATGACGTAGGCCGCCACGAAGATCTCGATCACCGGCAGGACCAGGGAATAAATCATGTTGGAGAGCATCAGGATCTGCATGGAGCGGGGGCAACGGCGGAAGACGTCAAACTCCTTGCGCAGGCGGTTCACGCCTTTGCTCCCGGCGCGGCGTCATCGTGGCTGTTCCCGCATTGCTGCTCGCAGCGCGCGCCATCCCTCAAGTGCGGAGAAGAGATCATCAGTATGAATATACCGAGGCCTGCTGCCCGATCCGGAAGGCGAGAAAGGCTTCCGGCCAATTCTCGCTGCCGCCCGCTCTGTCTGCCACGTGGCGGGAGCGGTTCTGATGCAAGGGCTGAAAGATGGCGCTTCATCTGGAATTCAGCGCTGCTGGTCCCTGCGGGCCGCCACACAGAAAGAGGAATGCGACGGCTGGCCCTGAAGGCCGGCGCCCAGGGCCGCAGAGGCAAAAGAGCGGCGGCAAAAATCAGAAAGGGAAGGCTGCCTTGGTCATTTTTGACCGGCAAAGCTGCCATTTTCGCGGCTATGATTCCCTCACTTTGATCGCGGAACCGCCACGCACGCCGGCCAGCATCCATCCCATCGAGGATGGCGCGGCGCAGGCATCGAGCAGGTGGGGTGGGCGCCCGCCGCCGAAAGATTCAGTTGACAGCGAAATCTCGCTGATGGTAACACTATTCCGTTGCGCAATCGATTGTGCAACCCGCGTTAACCACGAAATAGCGCTTCCAAAAAGAGCGAAAAATCCCCCCGAACTACCGTAACCGATTTTGAGGAGACCACAATGCAAATAGCTCATTCAACAAACGTTACCAAGCAACGACTGGGGGGCGCAGGTTTTCTGCCCGCGCTCGCCTCCTGGTGGCCGGCCGTGCTCCTGCTGCTGATCGTCTGCTTTGCCGCGCCGGCACAGGCCCAATACCGGACATCCATCCAAGGCACCGTGACCGATCCGACGGGTGCAGTCATTCCGGGCGCAACCCTGACCCTCAAAAACCAGGCAACCAACGAGACGGTTGTTCGAACCAGCAACTCAGACGGAATTTTCAACTTCAACGCTCTTCCCGCCGATCGCTTCACCCTGGCTGTGACCAGGGAAGGTTTCAAGAAAAAGCTCCTTACCGACCTGCAGTTGATCCCCGAGCAGGCCAACGCGTTGACCGTCCAACTGGAAATTGGCACCGAAACGGAGTCGGTCACCGTCAATGCCTCTATCGCGCCAACCATGGACACCCAGACGGCGGCCATCGGCACCACCATCAGCAGCAACACAATCGAGCACATGCCTTCCTTTGGGCGCGATGTCTTCCAACTTACGCAACTGGCGCCGGGAGCCATCTCCGACGGTGCGCAGGCTGGCGGCGGCGGCACTTTCAATCTTCCCGGCTCTCAGGGCCCAGGCGGAACTGGCGCCAGCGCCGGCATCTTCCAGACTGAGAATGGTCCCCAGGCGGATGCCAATGGCGGGCAATACGAAACCAACAGCATCTCCATCGACGGAATCAGTACGGTCAGCGCGGTTTGGGGCGGAACCTCAGTGATCACCCCGACCGAGGATTCGGTTGCCAACGTCAAGATCGTCACCAACGCCTACGACGCCGAGAATGGCCGCTTCAGCGGCGCGATGACTCAGGTCACCTCCAAGAGCGGCAGCAATGACTGGCACGGAAGCCTCTTCTTTCAGGCGCATCGTCCGGGGCTGGATGCCTACCAGCGTTACAACGGACCGTCGTTCTATAACGGTGCGACGACGCCCTCCGGGAAGGGATTGCTGCGGGATTCGCAGCAGTTCAACCAGTATGGCGGCAGCGTCGGCGGCCCCATTTGGAAGAACAAGATCTTCGGCTTCTTCGCGTATGAGACGGTGCGGAACAATTCGAGTGTCACTGGGACAGGCTGGTATGACACCACGGCCTTCGACGCCCTGGCGCCCTCTGGAAGCATTGCCTCGACATTCCTCACATTTCCCGGATCGGCTGTAAAAGCGTCGGGGATCATTGCGCAGACCTGCGCGACTGCCGGCCTCATCGAGGGCGTATCGTGCCGGACCATTTCCGGCCAGGGACTGAATATCGGCTCGCCGCTGACCTCAGGCTTGGGAACGCAGGATCTCACCTGGACCAGCAATCCGAATGCCCCCGGAGTCGGCAGTGGACTGGCGAATGTTGCCGATATTGCGGATTTCGCCACCATCAATCCATCGTCAACGACCGAAGCTCAATACAACGGGCGTGTTGACGCCGATGTGACCAGCAAAGACCATGTCACTGGCGCCATCTACTGGGTCCCGGTCAATACGACCAACTACAACGGCGGCGATCGTGCCTATAACCTTTTCCACCACAACGCGATCAACGATGCATTCTCCGGTATCTGGAACCACACGCTGTCGCCCACCTTCCTCAATGAAGCCCGCGTGAACGCAGGCGGATGGCGCTGGAACGAGATTTCCGACAATCCTCAGGCGCCAGTAGGCCTGCCTCAAGTGAGCGCCGGGTCCCCCGGCAGCACCGGTTTGAACAGCTTCGGCTCGGCGTTGGGAAGCGATTTGAATCAGTGGACCTATGGTTACAAGGATGTCGCGACCAAAGTGCTCGGCGCGCACACCATCAAGTTTGGCGGAGAACTCACCAGACTGTACTACCTCAACAATCCCATCGGGCGTCCCGGTTACAACTTCTTCAATGTCTGGGATTTCCTCAACGACGCTCCAAAAGAAGAATCTGGGAGCTTCAATACGGTGACCGGCGAGCCGGGTGGAAGCCGGGCGGATAACCGCGAAAACCTGTTGGGATTTTTTGTTCAGGACGACTGGAAGGTTGCGCCGAATTTAACCGTCAACGTTGGACTGCGCTACGGATACTTTGGCGCTCTCTATAACAAGCAAAACAATCTGAGCGTGGCGCAGTTCGGTTCAGGCCCGGATTACATGACCGGAATCAATCTCCGCCAGGGCGGCAGTTTGTGGACGCCGCAGAAAGCCGACTTTGGCCCGCAGATCGGGTTTAACTGGAGCCCGGAAGCCTTCCACGAAAAACTGGTCGTGCGCGGCGGATATGGCCTGAACTACAACCAGGAAGAGATTGCGATATCGGCAAACTCGAACTATAACCCTCCTGGGGCTGGATATTATGACTTCAACAGCGACACCCCGGCCTCCATCAACCCGGATATCCTTTATGGGATATCGAGCGGTGCAAAATCCTTGACCGGCTTCGCCTCGAACCCGCACACCATCACCTCCTATAACTCCAACCACATTCCGGTCGCCGGTAGCGCCAGCGTTACGGGATTTCCCAACCGCCTTCCCACCGCTTATTCCAATCACTATTCGCTGGAGACAGAGTACGACCTCGGCCACCAGATCGTAGCGAGTGTGGGATATCAAGGAAGCGTTTCGCACCATCTCATCAACCAGTACAACGAAAATGCTGTGGCCGCGGCTCAGGGACTGGCCTTGAATCCGCTGATCACGGGCGTGGACTTTTACGGCAATGACGCCGCATCCAACAACAACATGATGTTGGCTGAGTTGAAACACCAGTTTGCCCATCAGTTCTCGGCGGATGCGCAGTTCACCTGGGCCAAGAGCATGGATGACGGTTCCGGCCCTTATGAGGAAGATGCCTATCCGTACAACCCGGCCTACGCTCGCGGGCGCTCCGATTTCAACGTCGGCAAGGCGTTCAAACTCTATGGGATGTGGCAGCCGGTGCTGTTCCACGGCGGCCAGGCCTGGATGGAGAAGGTAGCCGGCGGCTGGTCGCTGAGCGGGATCATGACGCTTCACAGCGGCTTTGGCTGGACGCCTGTTTACAGCACCAACACCCTGTACTACAACGGCTCCGGCTATGGGTCGCTGCGGCCCCACTATCTGGGCGGCGCAGGGCACAGCACCAGCAACGGCGCCTTCAAATCCGGTCCGAACGTTGGGGACGGCCAAAACGAGAACTTCCCGAATATCCTCACGGGCGCGGTCCAGACCCCCACTTCCTATTCCAACAAGTACTTCATGGTGCCGGATTACTCCGCGGCCCTGGCTGGCAACTCCTTCCCAGGCATTGCTGCCGGTCTTCCTCCCGCGCCCGGCATTGCACGCAACTCCTTCGATGGTCCCGGTTACCGCGATGTCGATCTGACTGCGACCAAGGCCTTCGGCCTGCCGAAGGTTCCGGTACTGGGCGAAAACGCGAAGTTTGAAATTCGCGCCGACGCCTTCAACCTCTTCAACGTTCTGAACTTCAACCCAGGGTCCATTTCCAGCAACATCACTTCACAGAACTTCGGACAGGCAGGCTCGGCCCTCGGCTCGCGCACGGTCAGCCTCCAGGCGCGGTTCAGCTTCTAGAGCATTTCTCTAATAGGTGTGCACTGTAATATCTCTGGACTTCGCGGCATTGAGAGATGGCGAAGGCCTATTCGGATGATCTTCGATGCAAGCTGTTAACGGCCTATGATCGCGGGCAGGGGTCGTTGCGCGTGTT
>Ga0302275_10001141_pt1 | contig 28693 bp, 23 predicted proteins | sample III_Bog_N2_2_FD_200229 | JGI IMG/M metagenome (GOLD analysis project Ga0302275, IMG submission 200229) | Peat permafrost microbial communities from Stordalen Mire near Abisko, Sweden - III_Bog_N2_2 | ecosystem: Environmental > Terrestrial > Soil > Wetlands > Peat | place: Sweden: Abisko... | reverse complement strand
CATTGTGGCCGCCAGCAATGGGGGTCTCGATCACCAGGCCGTCGACGCGCCCGCTGGCCCGGCGCAGCATGGTGGTTGCCAGGGTGTTCGAGGAGACGATGGCCAGGAACTTGGGCCGGTGCAGCAGAGGCAAGGGGCCTTCGGCGTAATCGGCCGCGTTCAGCCGCATCATCGTGTCCTGCCCGAGGACCGCTCCGGTCACCTGCAGCTTGTACTCGGCCAGGTGGTGGGCGGCAAAGGCGTCAAGCACGCCGGGGATGTGCAGCGGGATCCCGGCCCCCATCAGCACATAGCCGACTCCTGCCAGCATGGCTCCATAGATTGACGCGAGGTGCGGCATCTGCACCTTCTCAAGAAAATTGATGCCGACGGGATTCTTGTGGCCGTCTTTGGCCAGGAAAACTTCGACGAAGTTCGACACCATGCATAGTTCGACCAGTTTTCGAGGGCTGTTGCGCTGGTGCATGGGAACGGTCGGATAGGGCGCTGTGGCGGGTTTGCCGCCGGGAACAAAATACTCCTGCCAGATGCGGCGGGCCATCTCCGGGAATGGGAAGGCATCGAGGCCGCGCTTCATGTAGCCGCCCTCATCCCCATCGGCCAGGCGGCGCACAAACAGCTGGTCGAGCGCCGTGCCGGATACGACACCGAGCTGCCCTAGCCGGGACACGGCGTTGGCCAGCCGCCAGTTGGAGACGCCCACGCCCATGCCGCCCTGGATGATTTTGGGAAACTGCACCATCCCTGGATTCTTTCACAAAACAGGAAAAAACCAACTACTTTATCGCAACTTTAGTTGTACGAAGGAAGCTGAGCTGTACTCTTTTGGTCAAAAACTCGGGTTGACCGCCTTTTAAGAGCAGGTTCCGGCGCCGGACACGCCTAAATCTTGTCGCGCAGAAAACTGATGACGTGGTCGGCCTGGACAACGCCGACCATGCATCCCTGGGCGTCGACGACCGGCAGAGCGTGCAAATTGTACTTGTCGAACATCTCCGCCAGGTCGATCTGTCTCAGATCGGCGGGGCAGGAGAGGACGCGCGGCTCGGCCAGAACGGCGATCTTGGTGTCCGGCTGAGCCATGACGAGGCGCGCCAGCGAGACAGTGCCGCGCAGCACGCGCATCTCGTCCAGTAAATAGACTTCCGCAACGTTGTCCGGGTCGCCATCGAAGTCACGCAGGGCTTGCACCGCCTGGTGGACTACGGCGTCGGTGCTGACGAAGACGAAGTCGGTGGTCATGGACCCGGCAGCGGAGTTCTCGTCGAACTCGAGCAGCTCCTCAACCTCGTGCCGCTCCTCGGGCTCCATCTCTTCGAGAATGGCGTCGGATTGTTCCTCGGGCAGCTCGGCCAGCAGGTCGGCGGCGGCGCCGGGGTCCATTTCTTCCACAATGTCGGCGATGCGCTCTTCGTCGAGCTTTTCGAGCAGCGCCTTTTGCAGCCTGGGCTCGACCTCCTCCAGCGTTTCCGCGGCGACTTCTTCATCGAGAGAGGTGAACAGGGCCTGGCGTTCGGCAGGGGGTAGGTCTTCAAGGATCTCGGCCAGATCGGACGGGTGCATTTCGGCCAGCCGCTCGTACTCAATGCGCAGCTTGACGCGGCGGGCGGGGTCGACCTCAATGACGTCGACAAACTGCCAGGGGATGCCATTCGGGCTGAGCCGGCGGGAGAGCGTCTCGAGCGCAGCCCGCGGCAGCAGTCCCTTGAAGACGCGGCGAAAGGCGCCGCGCAGGCCAACTTCGACCTCGGCTACGCGCAGCAGGTGGGCGGCGCCGCGGCCCATCCACTCCAGGTCCACGTCGTTCACGCGGACCACCTTGCGGCCGTGAATATCGATGATCTGGCGATCGACCAGGTCCTGCTGCAGGTAGAGGTAATTCCCCTCGTCCTTGAGCGGCACCATGGCGCCAGAGCTGCGCAGCTCAAGCGTGCCGGCGGGCGTCTCCATGACGTCCTGCGAGGGCACAATGGAGAGCCCAGTGCGCGTCTTGAGCACCAGGCCGGCGACTTTGCCCGCATCGGGGCCGGTGGCCACGGCAATGTCTTTCAGGCGGCCGCGCAGATGACCCTGCGCGTCGGTCACCGGGGTGCCGAGCAGCGCCGTCAAACTGACCCGGGCTGAGGTGCGGGGCTGCATGATGAGAGTGTATTCCCTGGCGTTGCTTTTCCGCCCGTTATGCACCTGAGTCGGCAATGGAGCGGTCTGGCGTTGGCATTGGGGCGAAGGCCGTTAATTGCGGCATGGCGGTATGGCAGGCCGCCTTAACGGCCGTGTGCTTGACACAACTGTCTCCAGCCATGAAACTTGCCAGCAAGGTTGCTGTGGAGCGGAAGGGCCGAGACCCGAGCCCGCTCCGGAAGAGGCGGACTCAAAACCGGTGAGCGTATCCAGGGAAGGACCCATGCGGTTTTCACTCAGCTCCACCATGGACAGCGTCAGTGAGGTGGAATCTGCGGCGGACAAGCTGGCCGAGGAGGCGGGCTTGGACGAGGACGAGCGCTTCCGGCTGGGGATGGCCGTGCGCGAGGCCACGGTAAATGCCGTCCTGCACGGCAACGAATACGATCCTGCGAAGAAGATCGCGGTCAGCCTGCACAATACCGGCACGTCGCTGGTGATCTCGATCGCCGACCAGGGCAAGGGACTTGATCCGGACACCCTGCCCGATCCCCTGGCTCCGGAGAATCTGCTGCGCGGCACCGGCCGCGGCATCTTCCTCATCCGCTCCTTCATGGATGAGGTACACTTTCGTCAACTGAATCCCGGCACCGAGCTTACGTTGATCAAGCATCTGGCGCCGGCAGGCGAGAAAGCCTGACCGCGCCCGCGGCCCGGGAAATGCACAGTCCTTCAGCCGGGTCGAGAGGCCTGTTGTCACCCCTGCCGGCAAAAGTGCTATAAACGAATCACCACACAAGGAGGGATTTCCGTGGCTCTTACTATCGCTTCCCGTGAAGTGGACGGTGTAACCGTTCTGGACCTGAGCGGGCGTATCACTTTGGGCGAGGGCAGTGTGCAGTTGCGCGATGCCATTCGCGACCTGATCAGCAAGGGCGCAAAGAGCGTGCTGCTGAATCTGGGCGACGTCAACTACATCGACAGCTCCGGTTTGGGCGAGCTGGTGAGCGCCTTCACCACGTCCAAGAATCAGGGCGCTTCGCTCAAGCTCCTCAAGCTGACCAAGAAGGTTCACGACCTGTTGCAGCTGACCAAGCTGTATACCGTGTTTGACATCTACGATGACGAGGCCAGCGCCATCGCCTCCTTCAAGTAAAACCGTCCGGTTCGCCCCCGCGCCGCGCCCAACATTAAAAGGCCACCCGCCCCGGCGGATGGCCTTTTCTGCTTGAGCGGCGCATTGAAGGGTACGGGCTTCACAAGCTGCGGAAAAACACACTCTCTCCCCGAGGGAGAGAAGGAAAATAGCCCAGGACAAGGCCGCCGCAGCGGACGCCGTCCTGGGTTGAGGGCCAAAACCCCCTGCGCGCCCCGTAGGGGCGCCGCGAAATTGCCCCTGTCCATCAGGAGCAAATGCGCCCCGGCGCCTCGCAACGCAGCCCTCGGTCCTGGGAGCTTGTTGAAATAGTCCTGGGTGTCCCGGCCTTTGAAGGGTACGGGCTTCAGCTTGAAGGGTACGGGCTTCAGCTTGAAGGGTACGGGCTTCAGCTTGAAGGGTACGGGCTTCAGCCCGTACATCAAGTTCTGCCTTTTCAGCAGCGGGCTTTATAGCAGTTTCGGAATTACTGTAGACCGGAAGCGCGAGCTTAAGTGGCTTTTTTCTCAAGAAAAAGCCACCCTGCACACCGCCAATGAGGACCACACAAATTCCGAAACTGCTCTAGCCCCCGAGGGAATCGAAAGCCAATTCGAGCTGTCCCAATCGCTTTTTCAACAAGTTCCTGGGCATCACGGAATATCCGACGCATGGAGTCTTGCCCGCTTGGGCTATTGTGCGGTGTACGTGTAGTCCGTATAAACAGATCTGCCGTTGAAGATGGTATAGAGCCGCGCATAGATTGTCTCGCCATTGGTGGGCAGTCCGATCGCCTTCACGGATGTTGCCGTGGTCGCATGCGAGCAGTACAGGTTGCCTGAGCCAACGCCGGTCGAGCCCAGCCAGAGCGAGTATGCAGTGGCTCCGGTCGCGGGACTCCACGTGAATGTTACGAGCGCGCCGGTGAGCGTTGTGCTGGGTAGTGGAGACGTTATAGCTGCATCAACTTGAGTCGCTGCGGTGAAGGTGTAGTCGGTGTAAACAGATCTCCCGTTGAAGATGGTATAGAGTCGCGCGTAGATGGTTTCGCCGTTTGTGGGTAGGCCTTTGGCCGTTATGGAGGTTGCGGTGATCGCGTGCGAGCTGTACAGGTTGCCTGAGCCAATGCCGGTCGAGCCAAGCCAGAGCGAGTATGCAGTGGCTGCGGTGGCGGGACTCCACGTGAATGTTGCGATCGCGCCGGTGAGCGTTGTGCTGGGTAGTGGAGACGTTATAGCTGCATCAACTTGAGTCGCTGCGGTGAAGGTGTAGTCGGCGTAAACAGATTTCCCGTTGAAGATGGTATAGAGTCGCGCGTAGATGGTTTCGCCGTTTGTGGGTAGGCCTGTGGCCGTTATGGAGGTTGCGGTGATGGCATGCGAGCAGTACAAGTTGACGGAGCCCACGCCGGTCGACCCCAGCCAGAGCGAGTATGTAGTGGCGCCCGCAGAGGCCGTCCAGCTGAAGTTTACAGAAGTTCCTGCGAGCACGGCGCCCGGTGCTGGAGAATTGAGCATCGCGCTCACAGCCGTTCCTGTGCCGCTTACCGCGATCGACTGCTTCGCCCCCATCACGTTCAGCGCATTATCGATGAGAGTAACACTCTCACTCAGGCTCGCAACGGACTGGGGCATAAAGGTGATTGGTATATCGCACTGCTCGGCCGGAGTGATGCCGGTCGCGGTTGTGCAGAGACTTACGTCACCGTCGCCTTCAGGAAAATCACTTGGATAAGTAAGAGCAGTCAGGGTCAGCACCGCATTGCCGATGTCCTCCAGTTCCACGACCCTCGGGCTGTCGGTGCTTGTCGACCCCGCTCCAGTGGAGAGAAACGTGACCGACGGCGCATCGGCACGATCGATCTTCACGACCGATCCTTTGCCGGAATTGGTGACGTACAGATTGCCTGCTCCGTCGATCGTCAATCCAATCGGAGCGTCGAAGCCACTGCTCACGCTCGTCTGCGCGCCGCTCGGCGATACTGCGTAGAGCATCTTTGTCCCTGCATCTGTAACATAGACATTTCCTGCCGCGTCCAGCGCCACGCCCTGTGGCTGGCTGAATCCGCTGCCGACAGGGGTTGTGGTGCCGCCAACCGTCACTTCATACACACCCGGGGCGCCGGAGTCGGCAACGTAGACATCGCCCGCTGCATCCACCGCGACACCTGCAGGAGAAATGAATCCGCTACCCACTTCGGTCTGTGCGCCACCCGGAGTTACTTCGTAGACGGCGGCTTTACCGGCATCCGCAACATACGCATTGCCAGCTCCATCGATCGCGATGCCAACGGGCTTGTTGAACCCGCTGCCTACAGCGGTCTGGGTTCCGCCAGGTGTGACTTCATATACGGCCGCCGCGCCGGAGTCGGCGACGTACACGTTGCCTGCTCCATCCACAGCCGCGGCCGCAGGCTTGCTGAAACCGCTGCCGACCACCGTCAGTCCACCACCGGGGGCGACCTTGTAAACGGCCGGAACTCCGGGATCGGCAACCAACAGATCGCCTGCGCCATCGATCGCCAGACCCGCAGGGCTGATGAACCCACTACCGACGTTGCTTTGCGCACCACCTGGTCCGAAAGCCAGCTGGGGGCCGCTGCCAATACCGGCGATTGGCACCCAGGCCAACGCTGTCCCGGTGTTGTTGGCACCGGAGTAAAACACCACCGCGCCACGACGCAAGCCGGCAACGAGGGGCGAGAAGCTCACGTTGACGGCGCAGCTTGTGGCTGCAGCATAGGTTGTCGCTGTACAGCTGCTCCCTGCTGCATTGGCAAATTCGTTGCCTGCAATCCCGCCGGTGAGAACCGCGATGCTGCCCACGGTCGTCCCTGCTGCAATGTCGACGCTCACCGCTTGCGCTGGAGTGGCGGAACCGATTGCCTGCGTGCCAAGGCTCTGGCTGTAGGCGCAGCCCGCGATTGAGGGCACAGGTGCGGTCGTGGGACACGAGCCGCCCGACGGCTGCTGCGTTCTGAACATTGCAATTGCGCCGTTCCAGTGGTTTGGCGTTACGCCTTGTTCGTCCGAATAGGTACAGGCGGAATCGGTGCTCCCGCCATTCTGGGCTGTCACTGACGATTGACCGGAAATAATTGCCGTGGCAAGTATGTTTCCCGAAGCATCGTCAAGATTGCTCCAATTCACAGTTCCTGTGACCCCCGCGTCCTCGTCCATATTCCCATTGCAGCCGATCCCCACAATGCCCAATTCCGAGCTCTCATCCGGAGAAACGCTAATCAGAGTTGGCGCTCCGTAAGGCGGACCGGGGCTGCCTCCTGAAGCCGTAGTGTATGCGCCTGCGCAGTTAGTACTGATGGTTCCGGTGCCTTCCGCGAAGTAAATGTCGTGCGGGTACGCAACACTGATCCCTGAAAGACTAATGCTGGTAACTCCGCCCACTCCGCTGCATACATAAAATACGCAGACGTAAGGATCGCCGGCGCCCGATGAGCAGGCGCCATCCTGCGTCCACGTTTGCCCCTTGTTGTCGCTCACGTTCGCCGCTGTCAGTGGGTATGGCGTGGCAAATGCAACGGGAATGACAACCAGCACATTCAGATTCCCTGCTGTGGTTGCCGGGATCCCCGTCAGATTCGCGACCGATCCTGCGTCAGATGTAACCTGGACCCAGGACTGCGCCGATGCGGAAACTCCGCACACCATCAGCAACAACACGCAAATGATCCGTCTCATAAGACCTCGCCTGCAGCCGATTCAGGCGCAGAACTCAAACCGTCCTTGTACCGCTTGTTCCAAATGCTTTCAGACACGCTGGTCCCAATCCCATATCGCTTCCTGGCCCCGCCATTGCTTGTACCTGCGATACAGGCTCCGGGCCCGAAGGTAGTCGCGGCGCCGGGCCCCTTCGACGGGAATACGTACAGGGCGCTCCGCACGCACCAGAAGAATCGTTCCAAGGTGCCTGAATCCGGGGAGCGCGCTGCAGATGCGCGCAGCCACAATCTGAAGAACAACCGGCAGCCGCAGTCGTTTGAGAATGGGAAGAACCGCGCGAATGGGCCGCATGCGAATGCTGAGAAAGTAAGGTGCAATTTCGCGCTCCATGGTCGGGATGTCAAGATGCTCGATCAGTATTCCGCCAGGCGAGTAGCGTCTCAACAGGGGCAGTCCCAGGGCCCTTCGACAAGCGTCGTCGTACTCCACGCCCCCGACATAGCAGCCGTCCTCTTTGAGGCAGTCGGCGATGGTGTGGTACATCTTCATCCGCTCGTCGCGCGAGTCCAAGGGCGTCGCGGACAGCGCCCGATCGAAGCTGCGCGGAGCAACATGAAATGCGCTCGCATCGGCCTGGATCAGGCCCACACTCCCCACCGCGCCGCGCCGAGAAGGTGCAATCTGATAGGTGGTAGGCGCAATGCCGGATTGGTAATTTCGGACCACCCTGCGCAATCCCTCTTGGGAAATGTCCACGGCCAGAACGTCGGCACCCAGCTGTGCCATCAGCATTGTAAACCGGCCGTCTCCACAGCCTATCTCCAAAATCATGCGACCATTCAGAGGAGCGAGCGCGTTGAGGTGCGGGGGAATCTCAAGCCTGTCCAACAGGACTGACCGCCATCCCGATGCCGGCGGCGTAAACGCCTCCGGCATCGCCTCATATTCCAAGTCCTTGAGCTCAATCTCGCGCTCATTTTCCCGCGTCACATTGCCTTTCATCAACCGGACGATTCCGTTCTCGATCCGATATTGCCGGCCGCAGACTGCACAGCTCACCGATCCCTCAACGATGCCACCATCGTCGCCCAAGGCCTCTTGCCTCAAGTCCAGATGCCCCGAGTCTTCAGGGCATCGGAGCAAGGGCAAGAACTTAGTTGGGAATCCACACTTACTGAGCATAGGCTCACGCACTTTCATAGGATGGCGGATTCAGAAAGAATCCGTGCGGATGTTACGTCGCAACCTAAACGCGGGCCGCAACCTGCTGGCCTTCTTTGTGTGCATCGGCAATCATGCGCTTGCTTATCTTTCCAGATTCAGTCTTCGGAAGCGACTCCTGGAACTCTACGATCTTGGGCATCATGAACTCTTCAAGCCGCGTGGAGCAATGACGAAGCACATCTTGCCTCGTGATCTCCGTGCCAGGACGAAGGGTCAGAACGGCCTTGATGGCGCTCCCCAGAATCGCATCGGGCACACCGATTACCGCCACCTCTGCAACACCGTCAAGCGTATAGATTGCGTCTTCAACTTCACGCGGGCTAACTTTCTCTCCGCGTGTCTTGATAATGTCATCCTTGCGGCCAATGAAATACAGGTACCCCTCTTCATCAGCCCGAAACAAATCGCCGCTCAAAAGAATTCTCTCTCCTGGTAGCGGACCCGGTTTGAGACAGCGATCGGTCTCCTCCGGTAGCTCCCAATATCCCTTCATCACGTTGGCCCCGCGGATTACAAGCTCACCCACAATTCCGGGGCCAACACGATTACCGCGGTCATCCACGATGTAGACCTCCTCGTTCGGCATGCCACGGCCAACAGAAGTCGGGCGGTGTTCGATTTGCTCGGGCGGGAGGTAAGAAACGCGTTTGCACTCCGTCAATCCGTACATGGAATACAGCTTCACCTGTGGAAACAGCGAGCGAAGCTTCCGAATATGCTCGACTGGCAAAGCCGCCGCCGTGTTGGTCATATAGCGCAGGTTGGGGAAGCTGTATTTTGACAGATCCATCTGCAGAAGCATGGCGGAAACTGTCGGCACAATCGGAAAACCGGTGACGCCTTCTCGGATTAGCATCTCAAGCACCACTGCAGGAAAGGCAAACGAGTCATGTAGCACCAGCGTACCGCCCACCTTGAACATCATCAGCAGTTGATACAGGCCGTAGTCAAAAGCCAGTGGGAGCATGTTGATCACGACGTCGTCTGCCGTGTTCTCAAGATAGGTTGTTATCGAAGTCGCCGCGGAGACGATGTTAAGATGCGTGACCATGACGCCCTTGGGCCGGCCCGTCGATCCTGACGTATAGATCAGTGCGGCAAGATCGATATCGATACAGGTCTTCGCTGGCCGAGACACATTGGCTGAACTCTGCCGCGCCGCTTCCATGCGCACGACGCGCTTGCCCGAAGATTGGATCGAGGTTACTTCAGCGTCGCTGGCCTCGATGAGGAACACTGCGTGCAAATGTGGCATCTCCGACCAGATGCCAGCAGCGTTGGAGAGCCGTCCTCCCTTCGCGATCATCGCAGTGGCCCGGCAGTTATTCAGAATGAAGGTCAGTTTGTCGGGCTTCGTAGTGGCATTGAGCACAACGAATACGGCGCCGGCTTTCAACGTGGCAAATATGGAGAGAACCACCTCAACCGAGTTGGGCGCAAGAATCACGACGCGGTCCCCACGCTTCACTCCGGCTTCAATGAGCGCATGCGCGAGGCGGTTTGCCTCGATGTCAATCTGTTGATAAGTCAGTCGCTGTTTTCCGTGGATCAGCGCCACCTTCTCCGGATACAAACGTGCACTGTTCTCGAGAAATTGTTCGACTTGCATGTGTCCTCCTATAGCTGTTCTCCAATTGCCGTAAACCGAAAGCACGATGATAAGTGGCTTTTTCCCTAAGAAAAATCCACCTTGCACGGAACTAAATAGGGCACATGATTGGAGAACTGCTCTACGCAGCGCAGCTCAGCTTCATCTCTACATATGCAGCGATGCGGCCCGTCGAATCCAGATTGTCCGGAATGACTTCATCGTCTTCAACCTTGATCCCGTAGTGTTCTTCAAGGAAGGCGACCAATTCCAGAACGCCTGTGGAGTCGATGACCCCGTTATCCAATAGTGAATCCTCGGCCTGTAAATCGAGGGTCTGACCAAACAGAAAGTTGGTTACGACAAAAGTGTGGATGTTGTTCTGAATCTCGACTCGATGCATGGTTCATTTCCCCCATTGCGTTGGTTGACAAACTGGTGGATAAGAAGCTGGGTGGAAAGCACGCCAACAATCGCCATGTTGTCCTTGATGCTGGTGGGCCGTCCGCTCTTGAACTTGTTCACGAGCGCCGTCACAGCGTTCTCGTCAAAGAGTCCATTTTGCCGAATCGCTGCAGGCGACAGGAGGTCCTCCGCATAGTCCACAGTGGTCGCACCAAAGAAGCATTTACCGTCAGGAGCACGATACGGTTGTTTGGGCCGCCGCTCAATCGACTCCGGGATGCGCCCACGAAACGCCCGCTTCAACAGGTGCTTCTGATCGAGGCCCTTCATCTTTACAGTTGCTGGAAGTCTGCCGGCAAACTCCACCACCCGGTAGTCGAGGAACGGATAACGCCCTTCCACTGAGTGCGCCATTGCCATCCGGTCACCCTGTGACGACAGAATGTAGCCTGGCATTAGGTACCTGGCCTCGAGATATTCCGCTCGTCCAAAGTAAGACCACGACCGATACTCCGGCGGCAGGGCACTCTCCAGTTCGCCGACTTCGTCGAATTTCGCGGTTGCTTCGCGGACTTCGGCGGAAAATAATTGCTTTAACTTTGAAGTTAGTTCCCATCGTGGCAGGTGCGAGAAGAAAGGATTGGAAAGGTCTTCCGCAGCCACGCGAAAGAAATGCTTCAGATAGGCCGTCGGCTGGCGCTGTATGTTCTGCATGTAGGGGTAGAGCCGCTTGAGAAGCAGCGGCCGCCATTTTGAATTCGGGTTACGCCCAAGGAAGCGGCGAATCTTTGCTTCCTTGAAGATGTCGTATCCTCCCAGCACTTCATCGGCCCCTTCCCCCGTCAGAACAACTTTGAACCCGGCTTCGCGTACCAGTTTCGATAGGAGAAACATGGGTGCGGGAGCAGTGCGAATCACGGGCTGTTCCGTATGCCGGATCACTTCCGGGAAAATGCGGGCGATATCAGACGATGAACAGGAAACATTGCTGTGCTGCGTGCCGAGAAATGCACTTGCCTCGTCCTGATAAGATCTCTCATCGAACTCCGCGTCTTCAAACGTGATCGAGAAGCTGCGCAAACGTTCTTGGGCAATCTTTCGCACCAGCCCCGTGGTGATCGTTGAGTCGATTCCGCCGCTGAGATACGCGCCGACCGGCACATCGGAACGCAAGCGGATCCGGGTTGCGTCCTCGAGCAGCCAAGACAACTCTTCGGCAAGCTGGCCTTCGTTGGCCGTGTGCGCATCAGCTGATTCGGCGTAAGAGGCGGACCAGTATTCGTGGATACGCACCACACCGTCTTTCACGCTCAGCGAGCATCCAGGCGGCAAATGGAAGATATTCTTGAAGGCTGTTCGCGGGGGCAACGTCACCCAAAAGGTGAAAATCTGATCCAGCCCCTGAATATCTATTTCCGCTTGCACCTCGGGGCAGGTCAGCAGCGCCTTGATTTCCGATGCAAACAGAAAGCTGTTTGCCGTCTGGGTACAGAACAGGGGACGAACGCCGAATCGGTCGCGGGAAAGGAACAGCTTGTGGTCCTGCGTATCCCAGATCGCAAAGGCCCATTGTCCATTGAAGTGATGGACGCAGTCCTCGCCGAACTCACGATATGCGTTAAGAATTACTTCTGTGTCGGACCGGGTTGCGAAATGATGGCCCTTGGAAACAAGTTCTTCGCGAAGCTCAATGTAGTTGAATATCTCGCCATTGAAGGTAATCCACAACCGTCCGTCCGTGCTGGACATCGGTTGCGCTCCGCCCTCCAGGTCGATGATGCTCAGGCGCGCATGAGCCAGGCCGGCTTCTCCCGCAACATGCACTCCCCGCGCATCCGGTCCGCGATGCGACAACGTCCCGATCATGCGCCCGAGCTGTTCCCTGCTCACCGGCTCACGGTTGAAATTCAGTCTTCCTGAGATACCACACACGAATTCGGCCTCGCTTCAATGCAACCGGGAATGACTTCAATTGGTAAGGTACCGAAGGTCCTCAATCACCGAAACGGCTTCAATACCGACGGTACCCGTGGACCAATCCGGTGACTGCCGGGCAAGAGCTTCTGAGGTTCGGACGTTTGCCGGCAAATCGGCTGGGCGGGTTAAAGATAGGGTCTGGACTTTGGTGCGAGCCTTCGAGCGACGGTAGGAGCGAACCACGCCAATGCCCACTTTACCGTCAACCCGGGTGTGACTTCGTATTTGATTGCGCGTGCAATAGCTCGCCGAGCATCACCGTAGTTTCCGGTCTCCAGATACAGGTTGGCCCATGCCGAGTGCACTCCCCGCAAGTTGCTGCCAATTGCGCGCCGCACATCGGGTGACAGATGCGTTTCCATTCTCAGCCACTTCTCTAACATCCGCTGTTGCCCTCGAAGTTGCACCTCAACCTTTTCCCACGGCCGGCAAGCGGCAACGTGGGTTGAAGTTCTTCTGTCAGTGCGAACGAGCGGCATATTCACGTAGGCTATGGAAGTCACGAGGGATAAGCCAAAATACAGATCACGGTCCTCGGCAAACGGCACGCTCGGATCAAAGCCCGCGATTCGCTTCAGGATACTTGCCCGGACCAGCAGACTCGATATCCAGAATCCGCAGAATGCCTTTGCCAACGAAATCTGTGCGTCAGAAATGATGCCCATTTCCTGTTCGCATCGCCTTCCATACAAGCGGAAGGTGGTCATCTCCGTTCCGGAGTCCGTTGCGAGCAGCGTATCCGTCAGGCAGGCTCCGCAGTCATTTTTGAATCGCCCCATGGCCTCGACCTGCCGTTCGAGCTTTTCCGGAAGCCATACATCATCTGAATCGAGAAAGGCCACGTACTCGCCGCGAGCTCTCGCAATTCCCTCATTCCTGGCGACACTCGGGCCCTGATTCGTCTGACAAAAATACCGGATCGTAGCGCTGTCGTCGGTCGCCTGTGCGGCACAGGTCTCAATTGCATCGCGAGTTCCGTCGGTGGAACCATCATCGACCACGATGATTTCAACGCATCCATATGTCTGAGCCAGAACACTCTCAATGGCCGCTATGGTCTGTTGCGCCCGGTTGTAAGTTGGAATGATGACTGAGATGAGTGGTCCGCAATCCATACGACTCCTTGGCGTCAGTTGAGTCCGTGCTTGGCCCGATCGAAATAGACTGAGGTGTCGATCCCCACCGATCACCGGCTCCAGCCACCCCTATCCATTCGGAACGGCGTCCACAGCGCGAGCTGATCCCATCACCCAGGCATTTTTTATCGGATCGAATTGCTTGACCACTCGAGCCGGGTTACCGGCGATGACCGAGTAGGCAGGAAAGCTTCGTGTGACAAGTGCATTCGCCGCCACCACACAATGATCGCCCAGTTCCAGCACTCCTCCACTGCAAACAAGAGCGGCACCATAGCCAATCCAGCAATCCTGTCCGATCCGGATTTTACCGCCGGCGGTCGTGCCTTGATCCCTGATCGGCTGTGTAACATCTTCGAAGCCGTGGTTGTGATCGGCGACAAAGACGCCTGGGCCAAAGATTGTGTTGCGTCCAATGTGAATCAGGTTTTGAGCCGAAAGGATGCAACGCGGACCGAGGTTACATCGGCCTTCGAGGACGATGATCGGCTGATCGCTTGCCGGGGATTCAGGAATATTCAGCCATACGCCTCTTTTTAGCATCACCTCTTCGCCAATCACGATGTAAGGCGCCATGCTGCGTTCGAGTTTGCACGAATGATGAATCCAGGCACCTTGCCCCATGGAGACAAATGGATAAGTGTGCTTCAACCATAGCGTGTTCAGCGCACTGGCAATGCGCGAACCGCCGGTGCGGGGGGTTTGCACAAGCTGTGTGAGCAGATTCAATCAATCTCCTTGAATACGACTCCGCTGGGCTGGGGTTCGATCGTTGAGCCTGGCACCCTTTATGCGGTTTCCCTGATCTTCATGAACATCGGCACACACAGCCCGTAAGCGAGGATGCAGATCGCGGCGTCAATGGCAATGTTGGTGAGGGGCTTGACTCCCAGTCCGAGTGAGTGAACACTGAGGCCGGCAACAAGAATTCCTGCGGAAATGAGCGACGCAGGTACAAACGCCTTGCCATAACGAAGGAGATCGATCCCCGTAATTCCGCGTAACCGCATCACCTGAAGAACATAGCTTGCGGTGATCGCAAGCAGAGCCGCCACCTGCCCCCCCATCAAGCCAAATAACTTGCAGGCTGGATAGATTGTTATCACCATGACAATGGCGGAGGCAGCAACGGCGCGGCGATGCAGTGCCGGATGACCGGCTGCGAAAAACAACGTGGTGACGAGGGCGTTCAGTGAATTCAACAGAGCCACCGCGCCGGCAAATGCCAGTGCGCCCGCCCCCGCACTATATCTGGACCCATAGACGATCGTCAGTAGAGACGACCTGCAAAGCCAGATCATCGCGACGGCCGGCAACCCGAGCAGGATCATCCACGCGGTCACTTCTGACAGGATGCGGTTGGCTCTCTCCTTATCCGCCTGCACATGTGAGAAGGCAGGTAAGAGAGTCGCGCCTAGCATGTTGGTTAAGAAGCCTGAAGGAGTCTGCACCAGGAATACCGCCATGGTATAGACCCCAAGCGCTCCTGCGGAATATAGCTTGCCGAGTACAAAGATGTCCGTGCGTGTGAAGACCAGGTTTAGAAATGCCAGTCCGAGCATGCCTTTTGAGAAATTGATGAGGTCTCGACCCGCGTGCTTGTCCCACTTCAGCGACGGCAGTCCCGGAAAAAGGATGTACGACAAAAGGCAGCGAAATGCGTTCTCGCTGCAGTAGCCAATGGCCAGCGCCCACACGTCACGCAGGATAAAGCTGAGAGCGATTGTAAGAATGACGCCGCAGATGCCGCCACCATTGTTGATGATGGCCCAACGACTGAATCTCATCTCCTTATGCGCGAGCTTCGATCGGGGACTCAACAAGCCGTCGAGTACGGTGCTTAATAAGGCCACACGGAGCAACGGAGTCAGGTCTGAATTTCCGTAAAAGCTGGAAATCCACGGGGCCGCGGCGAAGATCACTGCATAAATAAACAAGGCCCGCGCAACCCCCATCCACCAGGCTGCATTGAGATAGGTATCGTCTCCTCCTCGAGGATTTTGGATTACCGCAGGCCACAGCCCCACATCAGAGAACGACGCAACAAGAGAGGATGAGGACAATACAATGGCCATTGCCCCAAAAGCGCTTGGCGCCAGCAGTCGGGTCAATAGCATATTGCGAACAAACCGGCTGGATTGCTCAGCGAAACTTCCGCTTCCTAGCCAAGCCCCGCCACGCGTGGCTTTGGCCCTCAGCCCATCGCCAGCCAGCGCTCCATCGGCCGCACCTTTCACGCGGTCGAATAACTTCACCTGTCCCCTCCTGTTCCTCTAGCCTGCATGCCGCTCGATTTCACGATTCCCATTCCCACCTGCGAAACTCGGTGCGCCCCCCGGATCTGTGAGGGCCAAATTTGGCACCTATCGCGTGCCCGCGGACCCATGCTCGGCCAATCTCGGCTCAGCTTCCTTTTGGAATACCGCCTGGAGACTTGGGGCTTCTCCACATGCCGATGCGACCACGCTATACAACGCCACTACGGTAAGCCGCATTCCCTTTCTCGCGATTCTCCAAATCCATCCCGGCTGAGCGGTGACGTCCACGGGTTTCGGCTTCATGCCAGCCTTGTGCGCTAACTCATGAAGCAGAATCGCGGCGCTCGGCTCCAGATAACATCCCGGCGGTGTAACCATGCGCACCTGCTGCAAATTAGCAGATGCGGCGAGTCGAGCAAGTGACTTCTTAGAGTAATGATGAAGGTGCCGCGGTAGATCCAATCCAGACCAATACGTACCAAACACTCTTGCTTCCCAGGACATGATGTTGGGGACAAAGACATAGAAAATGCCCCCTGGTTTTAGCCACCGATAGACCCTTCGAAACACCTCTCCCGGTTCATAGAGGTGCTCCATCACGTCAGAACATGTAATCACATCAAACCAGTTCGGGGGAAACTCCGCCTCAAGCACATCGCCCGCGAAGACCTGAGCGCCCGTTGCCGAACGCGCTCTTTCAGCCGTGGGCGCACTGGCCTCAATCCCATAAAGCTCCCAGGGGCCGCCCTTCAAGTATCCAAGGAATCCGCCAGAGCTGCACCCAATGTCGAGGACACGGCCGCCGGTCTTGTATTTCTCGATCACTTGCAATTGCCGATTCCAACGCTTGGCTGACCTCTCACCGGCGTGACCAATCGCTCGATGATACTGGTCTGAGTAGTAATAACCCATCTCGTCCGCCGTTGGAGGATTGTCCAACCAGCTGTGCAAGCATGCCGGGCAACGCAGTAGATCGTAAGGCGCGGATCCCTGTTGATCCCTCTTGGGGACGTGCATCCAATTCTCGAAGTTGTTGTCGCCGCAGCATGGACAGGACTTGTTCGAAACGGCATCCTCGCTGACACTCGATATCATCATCATTTCGTCCCGGGAGAAGGGCATCTCGATCCGCTCATCCTGTCGGTGGATTGCAAATTGGGAACTCTGGCTGAGAACTGTCCCCGGCCGGAGGCATCTGGTAGGAGACGGCCATTATTGCGCTGCTGCAAAGCACTCCGGACTTAAGGCGTCAACATCTTCGTCTTCCGCCTGCACCACCTGCCGCGAGGGCGTGCGTGGGACCGGCACCGCTGCCGCCGCAATGATTGCCAGCAACGCGTACCAGACAAACTGCATTTCATCAAAATAATCAATTCCGAAATAGGCAACAACGTGGGCAAACAACGCGGCGCCAAGGCACCAGACAAACCATTCTTCAGCTCGCTTGCCCTGCACCATCTTTCGCGCCCTTCCGAGCTTTCCAAATGCAACGCAGATGAGCGCAATGAACAAAATGAAGGTAATCAGGCCGCCGCTGATTCCCCAGGTGACGTACTGGTTCGACGTATCGCGCATCTCCCAGCCCCACGAGGCGTTATCCTTTGTGCCCAGGAGCCACCAGTCGCCAAAGTGCCGGATGAACGTGTCCACCAGCTGGTAGCGATGAAAGCTCTCTGAAGAACCGGTCAGATTGACGTGCTCAAGAAGCGACCACACAGGGCCTTTCATGATGAGGTGCAATCCGATCAAGCTTGCCACAATTCCCCATCGGATCACACGCATCCGTTTCCGTAGTGGCCAGAAGCACAGACCGATGATTCCTGCTGCATAGGTGCCGACTGTCGTGCTGGAATGGGGCGTAACCGTCATTGCGGTTGCTCCCATGATGCCCAGAACGACGAGTTTCCTGGTTTTGCCGTCGGACCACAACCAGACCAGCAAGGGCAAAAGCGTCGCGCCAAATGAGCCGGCCAAAATCGAATGCTGAAATGAGCCTTGGGATCGGATCGAACCGTTTCGCGTCTCTGGATGGAGCCCAACTCCACCGACCAATCCAAAGACGTTGGTCCCGGTGCGCTGTTCATTGAGCATGGTGGCGCCAAGAATGATAGCGATGATGGCAAATACTTGGACGGTGCGCCGCACATCGGATTTGTCAACGATTAGAAACCGAAAGACAAAGTACCCGCCCATAGCATCGAGCAGATCGCCAAGCGCCTTGATCAGAGCCTGCGACTCCATCCATTGCAGGGAGAAAATTGCGAATTCAAAAAGGGCCCACAGTGTGAAAAACCAGTCGATGGAATTGAACCCGCCCACCAGTTTGGACTTCCGGCGCACCGCGATCCATCGGGTCAGCCCCGCCAGAACCACGATGCGATACACAAAGAAGTGCAGTCCCGACAGGACGATCACCTGCCCCTTGGGAATCATGAGAATACCGAGGAGCAATGGAATAATGCAGTACCTGCGCGGCAGACAGAGAATGAGAATTACGGAGACGATCAGTGCCACCACCACCGGAGCATGGAGGGACGTGGCGAGGGCGCCACCGCCAAATCGGTAGTGTTCTGGTTCCATGGGTCCTGTTTACAAAAGAGACGGCCAGATTCATCGCCAGAATGTCCGCCGATTATTGCTGTACACCGAAAGCACGATGATAAGTGGCTTTTTCCTTAAGAAAAAGCCACCTTGCACGGAACTATATAGAGCACATGAATGGGAGAACTGCTCTAATGATTTCTTCAACACCGCGCACGCAAGAGTTGCTGCCCATCAAGTTCCCCGTCTCTCAATTGCACAAATCAATGCGCTATCACGGTTCCCGTCACATTCGTCGGAGGAGGGGGTACTGCACCGACAAACTGATAGGCTCCCCTGTCGGTGGACCGCGTCACCCCGCTCGCGTCCGTCGTATAAGGCGCGCCTAGGGCCAATTCGCCATTCCAGTCGGCGTTCTCTGACGCGAGATGGAAATTTCCGGTCGTCCAGCTGACGAATGGGTTCGGAGCCGAAGCATCGCTCACATCTTGTGTGCCCTTGGGTTCGCTTGATCCGGAACTCAAAAACGAGTTGTAAGTCTGGGTAAATGTCCCTCCTGCGGGAGCGGTGAAAGCTGTACCGCCGACCGCGCCGGAAGGGGTATACATCTCGTACCAGAGATTGTTTTCGATCGTTGCTGAGCAGCCGGCTGCGCTGTCGCAGATGTACAGCCCAGTCCCCCATCCCAGATTGACCATGGTGTTTTGGACGAAGGTGATGTTGGTGCAAACCACGCCCGAATTAAAACACCCGATGACTCCGTCTGTAACAGTTCCCAGATATAGGTTGTCGGTTCCGTCCGGCTTCGTAAAGGACGGCGAGTTGTAGATCACATCGTTGTAGAAAACCAGATTGTTACTGATTCCCGTGCCGGGATTTGCCCACGTCCAAATGTCGGAACCGGTGATGTCGCGGTATACATTATTGAAGTTTGAATAGTTGCTGTCGGGCGGGCTGTAGAACTCCGCTTGCCCGTGGCATCCGCCGGACGCGCCGTTGACCTCGGTTCCCCAGAAATACGAATTGGAGACCGTCCTGTGACTTCCATCATATTGCAAGTAGACGCATCCAGCGTCTCTACCGTAGAGATGATTGATCAGGGACGGCCCGCCACCCCCATACGGAGCGAACAGCTCTTCCGTGTCACTGGCGTTGTTCCCATTGCCGACAAGTTCGATATATTCAAAGGCGTAATTGTTGAAAGCGCCTTCAATCTCAATCGGATGCGAGCACGCATCCGCTCCGCTGCTGGTGCAGCCCGTGTTGTCTACCCTTATGCCGCAATCGGAGGGGGTCGGCGGCTCGGAGGTAAACGACGCGCCGGGAGCTCCACCACAACCTTGACCGCTCAATTGGCCGTTCCCGTTCACTGTTACATAGGAGACATCGATACCAAGAATCGGTTCGGACCCGCCGTAAGCAAAAACAGCTTGTGCCGAGCCCATCGTAGTTGTGCTCCATCCTGTGCTCGTGCAATTGTCATAGCTCTGCGCTTTGCGAATCTCCAGTGTCAACGTTCCTGAGCCAGCCGTTGTAAAGGTATACGCCGGGTAGCTTCCATCGGCGAGGTAATAGACATCGCCTCTGGTTAGCTTGGCCGGAATCCCTGCATAGGCGTTGTTCCAATCGGCTCCTGTCTTTGCCCCTGATCCGCTCGGCGTCACCACGTGACAGGCCCCGAAAGCCTGAGAAATCCCCAGGCTGGAGAGGAGGAAGCAGAAGACCACCCTGCTCATAAGCGATGGTGCGTGCTGCAGCCCAGTCGGCCGTACACTGTCTTCGTGCATTTGAATTTCGCCTCCACTGAAGGTTGCGTCCATGTTCTCACAGAGCGGTAGCTGCTGGCGGCGCCATAAACGTAAAACATTACCTTGGTAATTCCACTTTAGCGTGGTACGTCGGGGCGAAACTCGGCGGAATGCTTGCTCCAAAGACGGTGTGCCGTCATGCGTCGGCTGTTGCGTCAATGGATGGGCCCTCGGCCTTGTCTTTGAGTATGCGCTCCGCCGCCGCCCGATCCTTCCACCGGACCACCGTATGGCCAAGGAAGGTGAACTTCCGCGCTAAGCCTAAACGTTGAAATGGGGTCCTGGCCAAAGACCTCAGCTGTGGACGATTCCATTCAGCGGCTTCGATAAATGCCCGTCCATGACAGTCCAGAGCGAGTTGTTCAAGAATCCATCGAACCAGAAGCGGATTGATGCCCCGGCCACGAAAACCAGGAAAAACAAGGAAGTCGAAGAGGTGGACATCGTCCTTCCCGAGCAGAAAGTAGTGCGGCTCCAGAGTCCGCCCCTGGATGGTCCACCCGAATCCCGCCAACCGGCCTCCGACCTTGATCAACCAAAGCGATGCGCCCTGCTTGAAGCGATCCATGATATTCCGCTGGGCCAAACTTGGATTCCAGAATCTGACAATCTCGCCGAGATCCTCTGCAGACAATGCGCCATAGTCTCTCAGCTGTTCCACTCTCGCCGGCTCAGGGAGAGCCGACATTGCACTCAGGGGCTTTCCGAGGTCGCAAGAAAAGACTACCTGGCCATTGGCGAACAAAGCCCGTGTTGCGGCCACACCGGCACGCCGGATCGTGGGCAGGAATCCATGCCGTCCGTAGTAGGTAACGAACCGGCGAATTGATGTGGGCAGCTTCATCGGGACGGCTGTTGATTGGGTACTCTGGGGTTGCTCCAAATGCTGACTTGGAGGAGTTCCTTCAGGCAGGCGCCGCTGACCTGCCTGCGCACGTCGACTCCTGCGCCCGCCTTTCTGCGTAGCAGGTCTGCGGCTGCGCCAGCAGTGTAGCGGAGCAGGTGACGCATGAACATGATGACCCAGATCCCCATCATGCCCCATGAACCGTGATGCTTGCGCCAGTACACCAAGACCGATTTCTGTTGTGCAATTGTGAAGCGAACCGGGTAGGCTGCTGTGGTCTTCCCTTTGTCGTGAATCGCTTCGGCTCCGGGAAAGAAAACTACTTGCCAGCCGGCATTCCAGCACCGCCGGCACCAATCCACATCATCCCCATACATGAAAAGATCTTCGTCCAGCAGGCCAACTTCGTCAAAAGCCTCTCGGCGAATCATGGAAAAGCACCCGACCAGCACATCGACCGCAACAACGCGGTCATGGCGAAAATACAACATGTGCTCGCCGGCAAGGATCTTGGACTGCTTGAACGTGGTTGCCAAACCCGTCGCGGAGCAAACATTATTCCATAGCGTGGGAAACTTCCGGCAGGTGCTCTGTAGAGTCATGTCCGGGTTAAGCACGCGCGGACCGACATTGCCGACGCGTGGGTTTGCATCCAGATAATCCGCAAGTGCATCCAGGCATCCTGGAAACACGATCACATCTGGATTTACCAAGGCAACATAGCGGCCCCGGCATACGCGGATGGCCACATTGTTACCCTTCGCAAACCCCAGGTTCTCTGGGCTCTTGATCACCTGAACCGTGGGGAAACGCGCCTCGATCATTTCCGCACTGCCGTCGCTTGAAGCATTGTCGACGACAATTACTTCCATGCTGCGCCCCGGTGGCGCGGACTCCAGGCTCTCCAGGCACAACTCCAGGTAGTTCTTAGCGTTCCAGCCTACAATAACTACTGAAATATCCATGTCAGATGCCCTCAGACCCCAGAGCGAAAAGTTCTCAGGAGACACGACCGAACAGCCGTTCTTCTACAAACCGCACCGGCTTCGTTAGGCCGGTCAACAGCGTCTTTGCCGCGCGCATCGCGCCCGAATGCCGCACCGCGGAGCGCGACGCCATGATCGCCCTGAAAAGCGCGTAGGTGACCGCACCGTTGTGCGCGACAAGGGGCGTGATATGCGTCGCCTCCGTGCCGGACAACCCCTTCTTAAAGTGGTATACCCCTGGATTGCCTTCCGGATCGATGCCACCAAGGTCGTACCAGCCAATACCCGCCTTCTTCAGCCATTCAATGAGTGTCCACTGCAGAAGATACCCGCCTTTCGCGTCGAGACCAAGGTCGCTCGTCGCACCCAGAAGGTAGATGGCCGTGTTCCCCATTGCTGAGGCAATCAGCCCGGCCACAGCCACTCCATTCTGCTCGCACAGAAACGTCTGCATCCGATGATTCTCAGGCAGGCTCTCTTGAATCCTTCCAAACTCGTCAATATCCACCGTGCTTCCGAAGGATTTTCGTTTCTGCATCTCTCTGTACATCCGGCAAAACTTGCCGTATTCCTCTGCCCCGGTACCGGCAATCACCTTCAGCCCGTTCTTTTCCGATCGAACAAGCTGATTTCTCCATTTCTTGTCTAGATTGCTGCGTAATTCTTCCAATGGGGGCGCAAGGTTGAGGACTAAGGTTTTGTACCCATAAGTGGATGGATCCGGTTCCCTTTCAAAACCTGAGAACGCGGACTGAAAGAGCGCGGCGCGCGGCGAATCGACAAACGCGTTGGGCAGTATCTCGAGTACCAGCCTCCGCCTGCCGATATACTCCTCGCAAAGCGCACGGGCCATACGGAGAACAATGTCGATATCCGGCTCTTGTCCCTTGCGATGAAACAGTGGGCCCCACCGCAGATAAGCCATCCCGACTTTCAACGGCGTTGGGCGCATGATTCTCACCTGCGCGATTGCCACCACCTGGCCACCCTGCCTCAACACAAGATGGCTGAGGTTTCTCGCGCCCCAACGCGCCGCTCCGTATGACCAGGACTGATAAATGTTCGCGTCAGCGAAACAGTCGAGCAAGTTCGACCACTCGGCAGGTGTCGAAGCATCCACTTCGATTTGGAAGGTCGCATCCTGCATCATTGTCCAGTTGTGCTCTTGATGGCTCTCTGCGATTCGCCTGAATCTGCGTTGCCATGGACTTGACTAATAGCTTCAGGGGCCCGTGGCCACTTGACTGCATTGCCCATTTGGATCCCCAACACGGCATTCTTGATTCTGCGCAGTCGCGGCAGTATTTCGATCTCACTAAAGAGTGATGCGTCGCCTTTTGTTTTGATACTCACTCGGTTAATAGTCGATCCGCGCGAAATCGCGGGGTTGGACCTTCCCTCGGCTAGAAACAACGCCTCATATCCGGAATCCTTGAGGTGCGCCGTCAACTGTGGAGTCAGGTCCAGCGACGAGCCGTAAGGGACGCTGAAGGATCTAACCCGCGTCTTGGTGATCGATTCAAGCACCGTCCTGTTGCGGTCGATCTCACCGGAGAACTCATCGGCCTGCAAGGAACGGCAGTTCACGTGCGAGTACGTGTGGTTTCCCACTTCAACATTAAAGTCCGTGAGGTTCCGGAGCTGCTCGCTGCTTAGGTAAAGATTGCTGGCGGCCACCAGGTCTTCTTCGCTGCATTGTGCCGCCGCAAGCAGAGCGTCGCGGAAAATCGCTCTCGCAGTCAGCGACATTGAAGGCAGAATCTGAGAGAAAACGTGGGCCAGCGAAGCAGGTCTCGGTGCGTCGCTCCCGGTTTGCAGAACCGCGATCCTGACCGCTTCCATGCCATGTTCATTGGCCACGTAACAGACCAGGTTGTCCATTGCCAGTTGACGGTTATCCAGGCACGCACCATTGACGAAGAACACCGCCGGCACTCCGTATTGAAAGCACAGAGGGGCCGCAAATTCGCCAATCGTAGCATACGCATCATCAAACGTCACCAACACCGGCCGTCGTGGAAGGCGCAGTGTCCCCGCCCCGGCAATCGCTTCCTGCAGGCTAACTGGGGTGTAATGCATAGTAATGAACTTCAGCGCGTCTTCAAATGTCTGACGCGCGACAGTTACACCCAAACCCTTGGTGAAAGCTGACTCACTATCGGCAATCTGGTGAAAAAGAACACATCGCAAAGTAAAACGGGTCCCAAGCAAACGCGCCATCCCGAAGGGACGGGGCCCGCGCCATACGGCTCCCGATGCAAGGCTCAGAGCAACCTTGGCCATACTGCCCTTGTGTTCCGTGTTGTTGACCAGTTGGTTCATATGTTTCTCGGCGCCGGTCACCCTGCACCCGGTCACCTTCCGCTTGATCGAAGCCGCATGCGGTCCGAAACTACTTGCTTCCGCTGTTCCGCAAGGCTATCGCAAACAGCCTCTGCCTCTGCTCACTCCGGAGGAATTGGACAACGTCTTCCGAAACCGCTCTTTCATCTCGAATGCAATACGACCACACAAACCCAGCCAGGCGAACAATCCCTCCAAGAACAAGTGGCCTTCCTCCCAGGCGCAGGCAGCATTTGACGATTTCGAATGTAGGAAGAGATCCGAGCGAGAAGTCCATTCGACCCTGCTGAAACCAGCGCCGCAGCTGGTTATCGGCGCTGCCCGTTGGCCGATGATGATAAGCAATGAGGTCACGGTTTGACCTGACCGCCCACCCCTGCATGCGTGCGCGCACTTCGGCGAACCAGTCCTCGCCCCCATGAGCCAGTGGACGAATTCCGCCGATGGACTCATAACATTGCCGACGGAACAACTGCACTGCGCCAGGAACCGACTCGGTCCTGTTTCCCTTCCGATCCTGGAATGCTCCCGACTTTTCTTCGTGGATTCGGCCCCCGGCAATCCCGAGCCTCGGATCACCTCTGAACATCTCAAACAGGTTGGCGTAGTAATCGGAATCGAACGTAATGTCCGCATCCAGGATACCGATGAATTCGTACTCCATGCATGCTAGATGGTTCGATGCGGTGCGGATGGCGTGGACCTTGGCAGAGAAATTTCCTTTGTGGCTGCCATCAAGGCGCATGAGCTCAATGAACTCGTTCTCGCGCGTGTACTGTGAGACAATTTCGTCGGTCCGGTCGGTTGAGCCGTCGCTGACAATAATCCACTGGACCGGCCGAACGGATTGGCGGAGTACGGACCGAATTGTGTTCTCAATATAGGCTTCCTCATTGTAGGCCGCGGTAATGAGCGCGAATGTGCCCTGCGAACGGTTCGATTGCACGGTCTGGTCACACGCGGCGCCATTTGCTCCGTCAGGATCAATCCCTGTTCTTGTACGGTAAGTGCCGTTCGGCAGGCGCTGCGCACCCGGTCCCGATCGCTTCCGCCGGTTGACAACGCAGAAGATTCCCCAGGATACGCAGAAGAGAATCGCCACAACTCCAAGTGCAGCCAGAAGCAGTTCGCTGCGCGCCAGGCGTCCACCGTTGTATGCTTTGGCGATTCCCCGTCCAATCGGGAAACGCGACAGGGTCAGGTCTCTGAAGTCCGATATGCTCCGCAACATATAGACGCGCAATGCGCCGTGACCAACACCAAGCTGTCCCGGGACGGCATCACTCTTATATTGGATTACGAGGTTGCGCGTTTGACCGGCGGAAATGGGCAGCACAACATCCAAATAACCGTTCTCAATGTGAAAGGGCACGGCCACGCCATCCCCAAGCACCGCGCCGACAAGCGTCCCATCCGGCTCTTGTCGCCGAACATGAAAGACTGCATCACGCCCGGTGGAGTTTTCCAGTTGGAGATTGCTCGACAGTGCCAGCACGTCGTAGCCGCCGTCATCTCTGAGCCGTACGAAGTACAGATGTTTGACCAGATCGCCAACGCCTGACCACCGGATGCCCGGTTCAACGTCATTGACTTCATCGGCAACTCCGTCGAACGCACCCGCGCCTCTGGCAAAGAAGTCCTGGTGGCCATAGAACAATAACGGATTACCCAGGAACTCGCTTATGGCAATGCGGTACTTCGGGGTGGGCGCCTCCACAGAGTCGCGAAGGATTGTCGGAAAGTCGCCAAACGCCAAGGTCTCCGGGTGCAGGGCAAACAAGGGATCATCTGGTCTTGCCGCGCCCATTGGGACATTCTCGGAGTTGATTGTAGCCAGAAAATTATTGGCTCTCAGAGCCTCCAGCGTCTTTTCTTCTCCAATCCTGTGCGGAAATACCATCACCCGGTCGTATGGAATCCCGGTCAACGACTGAAACTGGTTCATTCTTGCAATGGACTGCCGGACTGCGGCAACCTGAACTTCAAGCGATTTGCTCCGATAGTCCGCAAATTCCTGGTGGTCGTGGTTATCTCCGTGAACGCAGATGGATAGCAACGCCGGATTCTGCCGGAACAAAGACACCACCCCAGGCTGGCTCCGGTCGTAGTTCCACGGGATGAACGCAATGGTTGTATGAAACCTGTGTCGTTGCATTTCCTGGACTAGCGCCTGGTAGCTCAGGTTCCCGTAGGGCTCATGCAGCCAGGGATCATCGATTGTCAGATTGGCATAGCGAGCCAAGGAGTGCCAGGCCCGTTCACCCGCACTGAACTTCACAAACATCATGATGGGAGCGATCTGCTCGAACGCGCCTTCCATGCTGTCTGCCGGCCAGTCGCCGCCAATGTCCGCCGGATGTACTCTGCGGCAGAGCAGGAAGACCTTCTGCCGGCCGATGTCGCTCTCAAGGAAGGTTGGAAGTTCCTGGTGGTCGCCGCGAACTTGGAGGATCACCTGGGCATTGCGAAGTGCCCCTGTGTCAAAGTGGATGGTACTGTTGCCCGCGAACGGAAACTCGAATCCTGAAAGTTCCTGGGTAAACCCCGCGACGCGTCCAACTTCATATTGCAATGGCAGGGAGCTAGATATGCTCTCCGCGCCGGTCACCGCACCTCGTGACCACGTCTTTAGAGCCTGCTTGTCGGTGTCTTCGGTTACGCCAAGCAGGAGAAGCGGAACGCTCTCCAGATCTCCCTGACGTAAAGCCTCCAGCAACGCCTCACGCTTGATAGCGGAAAGTGCGCTTGCTTCAATTGCGACGGCCACAGTCGAATGATCTCGGACACCCATCCTCAACGAACGAACCGTATCTGGACCAACAATGACAACGTCGAGATTCACTCCATAAAATCGCGCGGCTAGCTCCATGTCGTGTTGCTCCGCCGACGGTTTGGAATTGGATCGGATGAGAACGACAGTAGACGCGTAGCAATGAAGCCATGTGGCCAGAGTGAGGCCAAGCAACAGGCAGATAGAACGTGCGGGCCGGCGCAAACGCCCCCATGTTTGATTGGACAGGGTCAGATTCATACTTTCGTTGTGATCGCTCAATTCCGTGCGAAGAACTGCACGCCTTTTGCCAGGACAAATCTATCCTTCGAGATCAACTGCTTCATTGTCTTCTAACGGATTCAGCGCGACAGCGCGGCCTCATATGCCTCGAGCAAGGACAGCTTCTCGCTCTCCCAGTTCAATCCGGCTCTGACCTTCCCGAGGCCGCATTCACCGAGTTGACGGCGCAGCGGTTCGGAATCAAGCAACCTGGCTATTTGATTGGCGAAGTCAACAGGGTCATTTGGGACAGCGTAGAGTGCCGCTTCTCCTGCTGTGCGTCTTCCTTCTTTCATGTCAAACAGCACCATCGGCAACCCCGACGCCATGTATTCAAACAGCTTGACCATCGTTAGGATGTCGTTCAGTGAATTCTTCGGATCGGGCGAGACACCGATATCTGCGCCAGCGAGATACTGAACAACTTGATCGTGCGTGACCTGGCCCGTGAAAGTCACAAAGCCGTCAATCCCTTTTTGTTCCGCTATGGCACGCAAACTTGGAAGTATGGTTCCCCCTCCTATGAGGAGAAAGTGGGTATCCCTGCGCCCTTGTCGTTTGACGACATCTTCGATGGACCCAAGCAGCAAGTCCACACCGTCCTGCGTTCCCATGAATCCGACATACGCCACTACAAATTCTTTGCCGCTCCGTTCGTTCGCCCGCACCCGGCTGAATGCGCTCAAATCAGGGCAATTTCGCACGACGAATACATCTTCTGCATGCTTGCCGCCTCGGGTGACCGCGAGCTCCTTGAACGATTCGTTGGTGACAATGCAGACGGTTGCAAGGCGAAATGAGCATCGCTCGAAGAATCGCGTCAGCCGGTAAAGGAGCTTTCCAGCGTTGCCGAATTTTGCTTCGAACAACTCGGGGCTGGGATCATGTTGATCAAAGACGAACCGAACGCCCAGCGGCCTCATCAATAGGCCAATCAGAAAAATTGTGTCGGGAGGATTGCATGCCTGCAGGATGCTGTACCTGTGGCGGAAGTAGACCCTGACTGAGAGGACCAGTTCCAACACCAGTGCGGCGCAATACTCCAGGAAATATCCGTACTTGGTTGCGGCCTCCCACACGCGATGGCGATAGATCTCGATTCCATCAATCGACTCGTATGCTGCGGTGAAGCCCTTCCCCTTGGGACAAATGACGGATACCCGATAGCCTGCATCGCGCAGCGCGCATGCCTCTTTCCAAACTCGCCTATCAAGAGGTACCGGCAGGTTTTCGACAACGATACAAACTCCGGCGCTGACTCCTGTTTTCACCGTGCTAAACCAGTCTGCCTCGATTGGCGGGGCTCAGGCTCGTCCCGCTCGACTCGAGGGGAATGTGGCAATTGATTTTGAGCCACCCGAGCTGGATGATAGATGTTCTCCAATTGCTGTACACCGAAAGCACGATGATAAGTGGCTTTTTCTTAAGAAAAAGCCACCTTGCACGGAACTAAATAGAGCACATGAATTGGAGAACGGCTCTAGGAGCTTGTTGAAATAGTCCTGGGTGTCCCGGCCTTTGAAGGGTACGGGCTTCAGCTTGAAGGGTACGGGCTTCAGCTTGAAGGGTACGGGCTTCAGCTTGAAGGGTAC
>Ga0302275_10001132_pt1 | contig 28812 bp, 31 predicted proteins | sample III_Bog_N2_2_FD_200229 | JGI IMG/M metagenome (GOLD analysis project Ga0302275, IMG submission 200229) | Peat permafrost microbial communities from Stordalen Mire near Abisko, Sweden - III_Bog_N2_2 | ecosystem: Environmental > Terrestrial > Soil > Wetlands > Peat | place: Sweden: Abisko... | reverse complement strand
CGGTGGATGGCGGAAAAACCTGCGCAGTTGGCTGGCATTCGCTCACGCAAAGGCCGCATCGAACCGGGTCTAGATGCCGATTTGGTCATCTTTGAACCGGACGCGGAGTTCGATGTTCGGGAAGATCGGCTGTATTATCGCCATCCTGTGTCGGCCTATATGGGAGAAAGATTGCGCGGGGTGGTGAAAGCAACCTATCTGCGCGGACGGAAGATCTTCAGCGGGGGCGAGTTTTGCAAAGAGGCGGTGGGACGTGAGGTTCCACTTTGAAGTCAATCGAGCCCCGTCTCGGAACTACTTCACGCCTTCATAAAAATTCAACAGCAATCGCCGTGCCAGCGGGCGGCGTTTTCAATCCGCCGAAGTTCATGCGTCCGGAATACCCATACCGGAATTTTCACCCACCGGTTGCTTGCTTGGGGCGTGCTCGGGTTAGCAACCGGTGGGCGTCTTGTCTCCCTACTCACCCTGTTGTTTTCAGGAGCGGTTGATCTTGGAAACCCTGGGCCTGCGGGAAAGTTTCGCGCGGGATTGGAATTGTGTTTTTCAGTCGGATTTCTCACCCGGAATTACGGCACTTCGAGTTTCTGAGCGAGATTACTTACGCCGCCAGGGTCATGCCATTTTTCTCGCGATTTTGACGAGCCGCAGGAAAGTGGTCCAAAGATTCATGAATTTACCAAAAATTGAGTACGGCCGAGCGGCCCAAGGCCGCAAATATAAGTCAAAGTGGGAAAGCCGCAGTGATCGAGCTACGTCAGGCAAAATCCTCGTGCCTTCCGAGGCTCCAACCCTTGCACTCTTACTAGCGAATTTACCGCAGAGCCGACTGCGTCAGCTTTACCGCGCAATACGGGTTGGAGCTCCCACCACTCACGTTACATTTCTGGGAGTTCACCGAGCCGGTCGACACAGTCGAGAAGTAAATGTTAACTCCTCCGTTAGATACCAGATTGTCGACTGAAATCCCGCTCGTTCCTCCCGCTGCCGAGGGAGTGGTCACGCAAGTCGAACTCGGTGCCGCCAGGCAGTTCGGAGTAGTCAAAGAGGTTGTGATGGTCGAGCTTTCCAGGAATCCGTCGGTGGAGCCTACCCCGAAGAAGACCCGGTCCGTAGTCCCGTCATAGAACTCCGTCAGCGGAGAGCAGGAGTCCCCCTTCGTACTGTCGATGACAAACGTACTGCTTCCGGTACTGGTGAGGATGTTGCTGGCGAAGGGAAAGAAATACATTTTCGGATTCGACGGTTTCAGCGGCTTCTGGGCAGTCCCGGAAACGAAGCCGCACGCAATCATGTGTCCGCTCGTGCTTCCGTTCAGCCAGAAGGCGTTGTCGAAGGTTCCAGCGTGCACGTTGCCGCCCGTACAATCGCCGTCCCCGCTGCCTGAGCCCAGGTCGACGGTATTGCTCGTGGTGAGGGTGGTCGAACTGGTGAAGTTCGCCGGAACCTGACTAATGGCTCCGCCAATTCCGAGAACGCTGCTACATCCCGTGAAAGCGAAAACCTGATCGACGCTGGTGTTGGCAGGATCGTTAACCACGATTGGCGGATCTACGACACCGGTGCCAGCTCCATTCCCCACCCACCCTACTGGAAGTTGCGCTGAAGAAGTGCCGCCGGGGCTTGTGAGGTTGACGGCATAGAGGTAGCCATAGCTGTCGCCAATAAAGATTCGGCCTGAGTTCGTGTCTTCAATTGGAGCGGTCAGTACCTTTGTGCTCTGGGTCGATACCGTGACCGGCCAGTCCGAGGAACTGACCAGAGCCGGCGCACCTCCGCCGAATACCGGAGTGATCTTGTAGAGCAATCCGTTATCGGCACCTACATAGGCAGTATCAGTTCCGTAATCAACCCAGGGGGATGAGTTCGAGTTCGTGGCTGCGGTCTCGATCGTCAAGCTGGTCATGCAGCTCGCCGTGGTCGGAGTGCTGCACGAGGTCGGAGTCTGTGGACTCAAAACAGAGCCAGTCTGCGATGGCGGCGAAGGGATGGGGTTGGGCAGAACAAGAACGTGGAAGTAGGATCCACTCGCGGTACTTTCGACAAACGCGACTTTTGTGCCGTCGGCGGAAAGCACGGGCGAGGTCTTGATCTGACCCCCGGTTTGAGTCACGGTGTTGTAGGCGAAAGCGACCCAGGGCGATCCGCTATTGCAGGGCGGACTCGCTCCCGTATACAGGTTGTTGATCCCCACCAAATTGGCCTGGGTTCCAGTGGCCACGGTAAGTCCGAAAATAATGTAATCCGAATTGCAGTCTTCGCCGCCGGCATTGAAGCGAAACTTCGCGGGGTATTGATTGGCGGGAACGTATCCGTTCTCGAGCGAGACAGCCCAATCGATCTTCGAACGCCGGGAAGGCGGAAAATGACCGATGCGCAAGTTCTGTTCCGCGACCTGCCGCATGATGAGGTTGTACACCCGGCGAGGTTCGCGGGCTCCCGCAGCCAGCATATCCTCGGCACGCAGACCCGGCATAACCAGATGTCGCGAACTCCAATCCTCCGGATACCCCAAGTGGGCCTGGCCATCGTAAGCCGCCTCGGTGGTTGGATGGTCGTTTATCGCGGGGCTCACCGTTCCATTTCCAGCCGCCTTGCCAGCCGGCACCACAAAACAGACGCCCAAAAGAAGCGAGCTGATGGACAACCAGAACCAACGAAATGCCGAGGCTCGCATGGGATTCTCCTAGAGCTGTGCGGGGGTTGTCTTCATTGTAGAAACTCCCAAATCAGAACAACAGTGAAAAAGCGGGAATCCGAAGTGACCTAAGTAATGTTTACGAACCCAGAGCTACGAGTTCTTCCGGTTAAAGCGGCATTGAAATTGCGTCGAGGTCACTTTCCCACACGATAATGCCATGGTTTCGAAGACCCGTTCAAACCGGAACGCCGGCTTCGAATAGGGTTTTCGATCGAGCTTGCCCGAAGGCGCGCGAGTCCCTTGCCCTTTATTCGATTCACCAGCACTCTCGTCGGTCATCGCCATCCGTAGCCCCTTTGAGTGTGATTCAAGTGCAACCCTCCATTCGCCGGACGAATGCCGACGAACTCGTGCCCGCACGAAGTCGTACCCGTCCCATTACTGACATCTTCGACCATCGGCGGGTGAGTGAGTCCTTCAGCTCTCAGGGGAGGGAACGGCGATACAACTCGAATCAATGCAAGTTTACCTTCTGGCTGGCAATGCGAGTTCGGGCCAATTACACAAAGCTGCTCAACGATGCAGCTACGCAAGGTGCTCAGTTCGATCATCGATTCCAGTGGGCCCTGGGTTTTCTTCATCCTAAGGGGGTAGTGTGCAATCGTCAAGCGTAGAAGGGACGCGACTGACGGTAGAAACCAAGTTGTTAACGGGCTCGCCGATCGCGGGGAGGCCAGAACTACATCTCCCGCCGGCCTTCCATGGCTTTGAGCATGGTGACTTCGTCCGTGTATTCGATGTCGCTCCCGACGGGAATCCCCATGGCGATGCGCGTCACACGCAGGCCCTGGCGCTTAAGTTGCTGCGCCAGGTAGGTGGCCGTAGCTTCGCCTTCTACGGTGGGATTGGTGGCCAGAATGACCTCCTCAATATCTCCATTGGTAAACCGTGTCAGCAGATTCGCAACGCGCAGTTGTTCTGGGCCAACGCCATGTAGCGGCGATAACGCGCCGTGGAGGACGTGATACACCCCGTTGAAATGCCTCGTCTTCTCGACTGCGGCAATGTTGGTCGGCTCTTCCACGACGCAAACCACCTTCTGGTTGCGCGTGGGGCTAGAACAATATTCGCAGGGGTCGATATCCGTAATATTGTTGCAGACAGAGCAGAGATGCAGGTTCGCTTTGACGTCGCGAACCGCAACCGCCAGCGCTTCGGCGTCATCTTCGCTCGAACGCAGAATGTGAAACGCAAGGCGCTGCGCACTCTTGCTGCCGATTCCAGGAAGCTTCTTGAGTTCGTCGATGAGCCGTGTCATCGGCTCGGCAAATTTGGACATAATGAGGATGAGGATTTTGTAATCTTGTAATCGGGTAATTTGGCAATTCGAAATAGCGATTACCGGTAATTGACGGATTTGGATGCCAACCAAAACCAATCACGTTTTTTCAGATATATTGCGGGAGATCCGCAGCCTGTGTCGATTCCAAAATTACCAGATTACCCGATTGCGAAATTACAAAATCCCACCCAATCCGCCCAGCATGCCGCTTACGTTCGACTGCATGGCTTGATCGACTTTGCGTCCCGCTTCGTTCAGCGCCGCCATGACCAGGTCCTGGAGCATCTCGACGTCCCCGGCCTTGACCGCTTCGGGGTCGATTTTTATGGCCAGCACCTGTTTGCGGCCGTCCATTTTTACCGTAACCGAGCCGCCGCCCGACGTGGCTTCGATCACCGTCTGCTCCATCTTTTTCTGCAGCGTTTCATACTGCTGCTTCGCCTGCGACATGAGGTCCTGCAGATTGAATCCGGACATAAAAAAAATTTGTAATTGTTGATTTGTAATTTCCAGTCGAACAGCCAGCCAAGCCGACGCCGCTTTTCAATTACCAATCACCACTTACAAATTGGTTCTATCCTTTCTCGCGATAGTCGATCACCGTGCGAATTTCGGCTTTGAATTTTTCTCTCATCCGTTGCACGATCGGGTCTTCTTCGGCCCGGCTGCGCGCACTTCCATTCGATGCCGGGCGCGCTGCGGATTTCTCCTGTGCCGTGCCGCCCGGCTCAACGTTCATCTTGATGGGCCGTCCCGCTAGTCCACTGGCGGCCGCCCCCGCGACCCGACGAGCGTCGGCCGTGAATGACATTTCGATCATCGTGCTCGATGCCGCTACTCGCGCGACCAGCGAATTGCCGGCCAATGTCCATTGCGCGGTTTCAAGCAGCGACACCAACATCTGCTGATTGCCGAGCGCATTGAGCACGGCGTCGCGCAGCGAGTCGATGTTGCTCTCCCCCCGCGGATCGCTCTTCACTTCCGTGATTGTCTCGGGTCGGAGTTCGAGTTCTAACCCGGATCGACCGTCCTCGATCACCAATTCCGCCTCGGCCGGCAATTCTGCCACCGCGAGCGCCGACGATCCCATAATCACCGGATTCGAGTTGACGGAACTCGCGCTGGCAGAAGGAACAATCGGTGCCGCGCGAGTACTTCTGTCCGCGAGTACAGCCGGTTCGCTCGGTACTTCTGCCTTGGGCGTTCCCTTGCGCGCGGAATCTGCGGCAAACGGCGAAACTGCAACCGCGTTCGATCGTGCGGCTATGGGTTCGCTGCGGCGCATCTCGTCGTTGCCCCGACCGATCGGCAATGTTGAAGACTGCGGACGCGCTGCCAATTGCGGCGAAGCCGTCACGGGCCGCGCCACATTCCGCCCTTGTCCGGACGCGGATGCAGCCGCATCGCTCAGCAATTGCTCGATGGGAAGCAGGCGTTGCGCGTGCGCCATTTTCAGCAATCCCAGTTCGAGATGAAAGCGCTGCTCCTGCCGATATCCAAGCTCTCCATGTGTGCGCAACATGATCTGCAGATGCCGCGCCAGTTCCTCTTCCGTGAAGAGATCGGCGATGCGGGCGACACGGGCGCGCTCGTCGGCGGAAATCTGCAGCAGTGCGGAATCTTTTCCCGCGATTTTGGCGACCGTTACATTTCGCAGAAAACGCACCATTTGACGCGCGAAATGCGTCGGGCTGTGGCCTTCTCCGATGAGTTCATCGACGATCACCAGTATCTTCTCGCTTGAACTTTCAGACACCGCTTGCATGACTGTTTCAAGCGCTCCCGCAGGAGCGGACCCGATCAGGCTGCGCACCGAGTCCAGCGTCAAATGGTCGGCCGTCGACGCAATCGCTTGGTCGAGAATCGACAGGGCGTCGCGCATCGACCCGTCTCCAGCCTCCGCCAGCAGGGCCAGCGCGTCTTCATCCGCGGGAATATTTTCTTTGGTGACGATGTCACGAAGCTGTCCGATGATGGCATCGAACTTCATGGCGCGATAACTGAAGTGCTGGCAGCGCGAACGAATGGTCTGCGGGATATCTTCCGGCTGCGTAGTGGCCATCATGAAAATGACGTGGCTCGGTGGTTCCTCTAACGTTTTTAGAAGCGCGTTAAATGCGGCGTCCGTGATCTGGTGCGCTTCGTCGAGAATGTAGATTTTGAAACGATCGCGCGCGGGGCGATAGCGCGCAGCCTCGCGTAGTTCGCGGATCTCGTCAATGCCGCGATTGGTAGCAGCGTCGATTTCAATGACGTCGACAGAATTACCATTGCGGATTTCCGTGCACGAATCGCACACGCCGCAAGGTTCGAGCGCCGGCTTATCGCTTTTTCCGTCAAGCCCGCGGCAATTTAGCGCCATCGCCAGGATGCGAGCTACCGTCGTCTTGCCGATGCCGCGATGACCGCTAAAGATGTAACCGTGGCCAATCCGCTCCTGCGCGATGGCGTTTTGCAGCGTGCGAGTGACATGTTCCTGTCCAATCACCTCGGAGAATTTTTGCGGACGATATTTGCGGGCGAGGACCTGATAGCTCATCGGGAACTACGATTATACAAGCTAGCATCGAGCTCCCGCCCGCAAACTTCAGCTTCGAAGTCCCACCTCCACCACCCCCAACTCACCCGCCCTCAACTCACCCAACTTTGTCATCCCGAACCAAGTGAGGGATCCCTACCCTTCCACAAATCTGTGCAGGTAGAGATCCCTCGCCTCGCTGGACGACAATTCACGAAAGTGGCCACCGCTGCGCCGCTTCTCCAACTTGCACCTGGGCCAGCGCTAACCGCTTGCGCGGTCGCGTACGACGGGGTACGCTCATCAATTGCCTATGATTCGGAATATTGGAGAGAAGTTATTATGCAATTGAGAATGAGCACGCGGGCTTTGGAAGGTGCCCTGGTCGTAGATTGCAGCGGACGGCTCATCTTTGGAGAAGAGTCGGCGAGCTTGCGCGATACCGTGAAGAAGCTGCTGGAGCAAAGTCCCAAAGTCGTTATGAACCTGCGCGAGGTGAACTACATCGACAGCGGCGGCCTCGGTACGTTGGTCTCACTCTACACCTCCGCCCGCAATGCCGGAGGCGCGGTCAAACTTGCCAGCCTCAGCCAGCGCGTCGGAGATCTTCTGCAGGTGACCAAGCTCTTGACGATTTTTGAAGTGTTCGATAGCGAAGAAGAAGCCGCCCGCTCGTTCGCCAACGTAGCCTAGCACTCTCCCCGCTCTTCCCCGAATTATTTTGCGCCAGAAAGGGCCTCGTCAGCAGAGGCCTTTTTCATCGGCAAAGCGATCAGTTCAGGTCGTTCAGAATCAGCGGAGTCGTCGACATTCCATTCATCCCGCCCGGATTATCCAGAATGACCATCGTAGTGATCGATCCCGTAGCGGCGGTCGACGTCTGCGTGATGAGCGGAATCTTGCTGAGATTCGCCGTGAAAATAACGGAGTAGCCTGACGAAAGAAAGGGAAGCTGTACATACGGACTCGCCTGCCCGTACCCTAACCCGGTGACTTGAGGATGGAAGTTCGTGATCGATGTCCCGGGCGCCACGAAATACACGTCGAGTCCTGCATTCGGAGAACTCTGCGAAACGTTGATGATCCGTATCTCCAGATTGTTCGAAACAGGCACAGCGTTATCGTCGGGGAAAATGATCGGCGGGCTATTGTTTAGTTCCAGTCCAACGGCAACCATGGTGAACTGATTCGAGCCGCTGAAGATGACCGTGCCTTCCGGGGAAATCGGGTTGGCCGTCGTTCCCGTGGCAAAGCCCTGAACGCTCGCGCTGCCCGTACCAGCGGATGTGTACGCGGCCGGGGTCCCGCTCGGTTGAATCCCGCCAAACGATATGTTGTTGAAGGCTTTTGTCCCGTTGACGTAAACATCCACTGCCGGGCTGTCTGGGATGGCATTGATAAAGCGAACTCCAGTTCCCGTGTTAGTGGATGCGCAACTGATGGAGATCAGATTCAGCGCGGTAAGCGCCAGAGTTAGGCACAGAAGTTTCAGCGGACGCGACATCTTTGAATAATGTTCTCCGACAGGAAGTTTGGTGGGGAGACGCTCGATTTGTCAACCACTCGTTCCGCGCTCGCAAAGTACTCCGGGCCTCTTGCGAGACCCGGTGCTTTTTCGCTTCTCATCTATAGCCGAGCGCTCGATCTCGCTTGCGGCCCGTCTGTTATTGCAGGTCGTTCAACTGAATCGGAATCGCAGACATGCCGGTTTGGTTCGGATTGTCCGGCAGCACGAGTGTGATGATCCCGCCGGTCGCCGGGCTGTAATTTTCGTTGACCAGGTAGTTTTTCACTCCTGTGGGCGTCACGATCACGTTGTATCCGTTCGCTGTGTAGTTCAGGCTCAGGTAACTGCTGGCTTGCTGGGGCTGCAGAGATAACACATTCGGAGCAACGTTCTGATCGCCGGGGCTTGGATTCGGCAGGACGTAGATGTCCACAGCCGTGGGGCCAGTCTGCGATGCGTTGATTATGCGAAACTCTACGTTGCCCGTGGTGGGCGCCGTGTTGTTGTCCGGCAGGGAAGTCACTGTGCTCGTAGAACTGCCCGCCGACCCGTCCAGTACGACCGTGTACTGCGTCGATCCGCTAAATCCCGCGTTCCCGCTCGCAATCGTCGTGCCCGTTTGACCCGTATCGAACGCAGTGATCGCCACGTTTCCGGAAGGCACGGAGGTGTAGGACGGTGGCGTCGGCTGGACTCCGCCTGGGGTCACGGCTGTGAAGTATTTCGTGCCATTGACATCGATATCGAGGCCCGAACTGTCCGAGTTCACGATCGCATTCACGACGCGAACCTGGGCGTTATTGCCGGAGCCGCAACTGGTGATAAATAGTACGCAGAGGGCGAGAGCGGCGGTCACGGCGAGTGGCTTGAACAAACGCAACATGGTCATCTCCAAAAGGCAGTTTTGGTGGGTTAAGTTCATGGGATGCTTTAATCGTAATGCCGAGTTTTACCCACGTGTGTAAATTTTTGTATCGTGGAATCTAAATTAGCATGTTTGGCGTCCGAGCATGCTGCCGGGGAAGCAAATCGTGAAATCGAAATCCCAGGAAAGGTCCGGAAAGAAGTCCCCCAAAAAATCCGCTGCCAGCGCGGATGAAAGACGAATCCGCGTGCTGCGCTGCATCCGCCGCCTTCCAGCGGGTAAGGTTTCCAGTTACGGAGCGATCGCCGCCGCGGCGTTATGGCCGGGCGCGGCACGGCAGGTGGTTCGCCTCCTGCGCGAGACTCCAGGACTGCCTTGGTATCGTGTGCTCGGAGCAGGCGGCGCAATTAAGCTTCGCGGCGAACACGCCGAGGAGCAGAAGTTTCGCTTGCGCATGGAGGGCGTCACCTTTCGCGGCGCCCGCGTGGATATGGCAAAGCACGAATACAAGTTTCAGCGAAAGCTTGCAAAACGCAAGATCTAAGACGAGAGAGGTTTAAGCGCGCGCCGGCAAATTTCCTTCCAGTAACTCGTGCAGGCTCGTCGCCGGACATCGCAAGCCCACGTAAAAACTCCCAAACAATGCATAGACAGCGCTTACATGATCGAAGCGCATCTCGTAAATCAATTTCTTGAAAACCAGAGGATCGTCGGCAAATAGATCGACGCCCCACTCCCAATCGTCAAACCCGATCGAACCGGTGATGATCTGTTTGACTTCTCCCGCATATCGGCGTCCCACCAGACCATGTTCGTTCATCTGCCGCTGCCGTTCTTCCATGGGTAGCGAATACCAGTTCTTATCCTCGCCGCGACGCCGGTCCATCGGATAAAAACAGAGATACCGATTAGCCGGCATCTGCGGAAAGAGCCGAGGCTTCATCGCTTCTCTTTGCCGCGCGAGAATCTCCTGGATGATTTCTTTCCATTGTTCAGAATGCGCTTCGACCCCCTGATCAGCCAGCGCCTTATAGTTCTTGAGCGACGATTCGTAGAGCCCAAGTTCGATCACGGAAAGATACGAACTGGTTGGCTCCCAAAAATCGCTTAAGCGCAGGCGCGCCAGGTCGAGCTCAGCCTGATTGAGTTGGTCGAACGACTCCCGGAAATGGACGAACATCAGATCGCCTTTGTGTCCGAGCAACGAGAAGAGAGCCGATTGCCCATTGGGCTTGCTTTCCATCGCCGCGAGAACGCTCGACGCCTCGGCCATGATTTCTTTTCTCGCGGCTTCCGCCAGCGCGCGCCATGCCGTCCAACGAAAACGCATCATCTGATGCAGTGTGGCGTAGCCCTCAATCGTGAGCGGAACTGCTGGGAGTTGCCCCGTGGCTGCGAGCGCGGGTGTGGGATGGGTCGGGGTCATGAATTCACCTTCGCGAGTATTGTAAACACTTTTAATTCGCGGAAGCGTCGCAGCCCCCCATTGCCTTTTCAATCCTGCCAAATCGGTTCTCTACGAGCCTGGTACCCGCCGTGCTACGGGGATTCGATTGCCCGGTTGTAGGCTCGTGTGCTACAAGCAGCTATATGCGTAAATGGATGAGCGAGCGTTTGAAGCGCCGCAAGAAGACCGGGGAAGAGTCCGCAAAAGAAGGGACCAAGGCTCCCGAACCCCTGCAGCCCCGATTTTATGACGACGAACCAGTCGAGGATCGTGCTTCCGTAAAGGCTGCCGAGGCTTCCCTTGCCGCTCCGGCGATCCCTGCGCCCGTAGAACACCGCCGTCGGGAGGAACCCGTCGAGGATGCAGCCCTCGCGGCTCCCGTGAGTTCACCTCGTCGTGGGTCGCGCTCTACTGCCGCTTCCGCGCCCGCAGCGACCGCGTCGAATGCGACTGAGTCGCTTGCAGAGACGCCAACGCCAACGACTGCAACCGATGCCAAGCCCAGAAATCCTCGCCGCCGGCGCAGTCGCGGAGGTCGTGGCGGCTCTCGTTCCCGGCCAGCGGCAGCGGCAGCCGTAGATGCAGCCGCGGTCGCGACGCCCGAGGTCGAATCCACACCGGACATCACTCCGGTGGCCGAAGGTTTGCCGCCAGCGGTTCCCCTTCCGAGCGCGGCTCCCGTCCATACGGCCGCTGCTCCCCCGCGGGCGAGCAAGGGGACGGTTGTTTTGGCGATCGGACTCCCCGGGTCCGGTAAAAGTTCATGGTTCAAGCGGCACAATATTCATCCACTCTCCAGCGATTTGTTGCGCGAATTGCTATTCGATGATGCCCAGGAGCAGCGCTTTCAGGATCTCGTCTTTTCGAATCTGCGCTCGATGTTGAAGGCGCGTCTCATCGCTCGCCGTCCCATGAATTATGTCGACGCGACGAATCTCACCCCACATGACCGGCAAAGCTGGATCAAATTGGCAAAAGATTATGGCTACGATGTCCAGGGATTGTTCTTCGACGTCCCGCTCGACGTTTGCATGGAGCGCCATCAACGCAGGGGCCGCGCCGTTCCCGAAGACGTTATGCGGAAAATGGCCGGTAAGTTGAAAGCCCCGACCTTCGACGAAGGTTTCTCAAAAATAACCGTGGTTCGCGTGAAGCAGAAAGATCCAGGCGGCCTCGCAGAGATAGTCGGGAGCGAGTAGAAGCTCTCGCGCCAACTATTTGTGCCGCAGCCCTTGCGGCAAACGAAAGAAACTACCATGCCGTTAAAACTGAATCATACCCTTCTCAAAATCGGCCTAATTTTTTAAGTAAGGCAAGAGTTCGCGGAAGGCCGCCGTATTCGAAGCCCGAAGCAATTCGTAAATCATCATTTCCGCCGACGAAAGAATTGCGCCCGCAGATTTCATCCGCTCCAGCCCAACGCGCCAATTCGATTCCGCCCGCGAGCTCACGGCATCGCTCGCGATGTGGACGAGATAGCCCTCCCTCAGCGCTGCCACCGCGGTTTGCATGACGCAGATATGCGCTTCCATGCCGCACAGAAGCACCGTCGTGCGATGGCCGGGCAGATGTTTCAGAGCAGAGCAAAAAGTGTCGCTTCCGAAGCAGGAGAACATCGTCTTGTCGATCGGAGGCGAGTTCGGAAGCAGCCCCGCGATCTCCGTCACAGTCGGTCCCAGGCCCTTGGCGTATTGCGTGGTCACCAGCGCCGGAATCTTCAAAATCGCAGCCATGCGAATCAACAGCTGGACGTTGCGCACCAGGCGCTCTTTCTCCCAGATCGGCGGTAGAAGTCTTTCTTGCATGTCGACGACGATCAGCGCGCAGTGCTCGACTGCGAGCGGACGCCGCGCCATTTCGGCGTAGTCTTCAGCCCGAAGGCTGTTTGCTGGAAAAGTTGAGCCTGCCATGGTCAGTCCTCTCGTCCTCGGTCGCTTGGTCGTTCTTCTTTTGTAATCTGCTTATCGGTCGAAGATGGCGTCGCTCAGATAGAACGAGCGCTCGAACAAATTCTAACCCTCGCTCCGTGTGACCAGAGAATGAATCGAACACGATCCACTCATTGTGCCAATTTCAAGGGAGCTCAACCAGGTACTAGCGCGAAGTATGCTCCATGCCAGTTTTGCAGTCATCACGAAATGATTTAGAATCCTGGCATAGCCCGGTCGTTCAACGGTAGGACTGCAGCCTCTGGAGCTGCGTATCGGGGTTCGAATCCCTGCCGGGCTGCCACATTCCCGCGAAGCCGTCTCGCGTCGTTCCGCCAGTCGCTTCACAAGTTGATCAGCAAATGATGAAACTAGTTTGGGCGCGCCAGGGAAGGATCGCTTAACGCGATCAGCTTACCCGGCGGAAAATCCGCGTGAGTAAGCGGGGTTGCGGGCTCGGGATTGACAATAGTGAGAATGTCGCCGGTCGAAACTCCTCGGATGACGAGGCGATCGCCGTCGATGGCGACGACGCGGTATTTCTCGTCGAAAATCGAGAACTTCTTCGCCATAGGGTCTTGGATGCGGGGCGCGAGAAAGGTGATGCTCATCCTCGTGTTTACCACCTGCCGCGAGAGCACTGCTTAATTGGTTCTCCTCTCAAATTGCTATGAGATCGATTTCAAAATCCGGTGCAGGGGCACGTGAAAGAGACTTAGAAACTGAAATGAGGACTTGCTATGAAAATTCTATTGTTCGCAGGACTGCTTTTGCTTGTGCTGGGCGTCGCTTCTCTTCTCGTGCCCATTCCGCACACAGAGACGGAGGGTATTAAGTTGGGAAAGACGAACATTGGTGTGCAAACGAGCCATAGCCAACGCGTTTCTCCAGCGATCAGTGCCGTGCTGATTGCGGGCGGCCTCGCCTTGAGCATTGCCTCCGCGCGTTCACGAAGTTGAAACTCTTTGCCGCGCTGGAAAAATCCGTGTGGCGCCTGCGGGTCTGTCGCGGATGAGAGCACTTCAATCCGAACGGTTATTCGAATTCCGCTTCGCAACATGGTTGGAAAGTGCTGCCAACCCCCGCGGACCGGCTCGGTCCGCGCCACACGATCTTGTTCAGGCTACGCTTCGACCGCTCACCAGGTTGATCACCAGTACGATCAGCGCCACCACCAGAAGTATGTGAATCAGACCTCCTGCTACGTGGAGGCTGAAGCCGAGAAGCCACAGAATCAGAAGCACAACGAAAATTGTCCAAAGCATGGTTTTGATCTCCTCTATCCGATTTAGGGATGCCAATAGTTACCGCGTTCAGATCGCACTCACTTTGCTGGAGCGAATGACTTTCCGCATTCCATACAAAACGACTTGGATCGCGGCGTTATCAAACTGCAAAATGGGCATATACGTTGCGCCATCAACTGCCGATCTGCAGGGGTAATGGATGCCAAGAGCCGGGAAAGGGATGCCGTCAAACGTGCTGTAGTCCTGCGAAAACGGTCAGCCCAGCGATTCATAAAGTGTCCTTCCAACATTCAGCGTGCCACGAACTCCTCCACAAGTCTGAGCAAGATTGCTCTATGCCACGGATCTGGCCCCTCGCACCAGCACTAAGTCTCCCCTTTTTGCACAAATGCAACCTCTTCCCAGCTAGAGTGAGCAATGTAGACCAGCTTTTCTCGTGGTCCTAATGCGAGGATGGCGCTTGAGAAGAGTAATTCCGCTCTCTCTTTCAGGTTATCTGAGCTAAGTCAGCCCATCTGAAGCCATCTCCTCTTAGGCGACAACAAAACAAAAAGGAACAAATCAATGAAAAAGATTATGTCGGTGATGTTGATCAGTTTGATTGCTTTTGCGGGAACCTTTGCTTGGGCCGGATCGGCTCGCGAAGATACGGTCGATCGTCTGCAGAAGTCGGTGGACGTTCTCCACGCGATCATGGCGACCCCGGACAAAGGAATTCCAGAAGAAGTTCTGACCGGCGCCAAGTGCGTTCTGGTCGTGCCCGACCTCATCAAAGGCGGCTTCGTATTTGGCGGTAAACACGGACGCGGCGTAGCAACCTGCCGCACCGCGAATGGCTGGAGCGCTCCGGCTTTCGTTTCCATAGGCGGCGGCAGTTGGGGATTGCAGATTGGTGTCGAAGACGTCGACTTGGTCATGCTGGTCATGAACGATCGCGGCTTGCAGCATCTGCTTTCCAGCAAATTTGAACTTACCGGTGAAGGATCGGTAGCGGCAGGTCCAGTCGGACGTCATGCCTCCGCCGGAACCGACTGGAGAATGAACACGGAAGTATTGACCTATTCCCGCTCCAAGGGCGTTTTTGCAGGCTTAACCTTGGAGGGCGCGGTAGTCGAGCAGGATAACGATTCCACCCATGCAATCTACGGGAAGCACATCACTTTCCGCAGAATTCTCTCTGGCCGGGCCGCCACTCCCGAAAGCGGAAGCGCCTTTGTTCAGGCTGTTGCGGAAGCGGGCCATCAGGCGCACGAGGCAGAAGTCAAAGGTCAGTAAGCTAGCTAATATATTGTCGAGTATCTGACTTTAGGACATGATCCTTTTCCGGCCGGAACCGATCGATAAGGGTTCCGGCCGGTGCTCATTTGGAGCGGGGACGTTAGTATAAAACTTGACAACAGCCGCACTTAAGGCCTAGGATCGTTAAAGAGCAGTTAATTTCTTACTCTTTTAGTTCCTCTAAGTTAGCCATCTGAAAGTAGTCTCCTCTCCGACTACTCGGAGGAGTCTGGGTTACGACACTACTGGTTTGCTGGGAATTTTTTCGACACGAAACCTAGGCGAATCATGCTCAGTGTTTGCAGCGACAAAACAGACCGATCGAAGAAACTGGAAGGAAACATGAAAAATATCAAGTTTGTGGTGAAAGTGAACCGCGGCGGTGCGCACGTTCCTCAGTACGTTCTGCGGGTTGACAAAACCCCTATTCAGACTACGACGAACCGTAAGCTGGCCTTGGTGATGGGCAGGTTTACGGCGGAAGACGCGGTCAAGTCGATGCAGAATTCTCACTGCAACCCCGAGTTAGTGTCCGTGCGCGTCAGCGCTTAGTAGTCCGGAGCATAGGCACCTAGCCTACGCAATACTCGGCGGCATTGTTCTCGGCAGATCGTTGACAATGTTAGGGATCTACCGAAAAGGACCGAAAGTTCGAGTCTAGGCTCATTCAGAGCGTGAGTGGTGGCTGCCACGAGTGTCTGAATGAGCCTTTTCTCTTGCAGACTATCGTTTATTGCCCGAAGCTGCATACGCCCGAAGCCGGCAACACTTTGGGTGAGTCGCCGTTTAGTTTCGGGGCACTTGGTACCGATATTTCGATCGCCCTGAGCTGGGCCAGCTCAGTCTGGACCGTTTCGCTATCGGATTTTCGGTTCTTGCCGGTTTCCTTTGCGTCGCCCTGCTTTGCGTCCATTCCTAATGCGCCAATTTTCCCCACGCTCGTTTTCCCTGAACCGTTCTTACTTGTTTCTATATCGGTCACACCAGCTGGCGGCGTAGCCGCAGAATAGAAATCAAGAAGATTCTGGCGTAGGTCCGGAGTTATCCCATCAAATTTCTTGTTCGATAACCTTTGCAGTAACTTGTCGTAACTCATATCGGCTAACGAATATTCCCCGGCCTTAGTTACTTTTCCGCTGTCAAGATCGCAATTTGCGAGTGCCAGGGAATGCTTGCGCTCAGCCTGCAGAAACTCGCGGTATTGGTCGACGGTGGCATTGATGCTCTTGAAATAAAGGTCTTCGGTCTGGGCAGTAGGATTGTTGAAGGCGAGCCCTTTGAACGGGCCGATCTTAGGAATGACGCGAAAGAAAACCGCGAGGATGCGAGCGCCGATCCCCGGGCGAGTATAGTCCTTCCCCCATTCTTTTTCGTAATCGGAGCGCCGCAGGTGGTAAAGGAACTTCCTCTTCGCGAAGTCCGGCTGCTCGCGCATCATGTCTTTCTGGTGCGTTTGCAGCGCCACCTTCGTCATCTCCGGGATCAGCCGGCTCACCGCCCAACGGTAGGATCCAATCGCCAGATCTTCGTGCGCGATCACGTCTTTGAATTCGACTCCATAGACAACCGGAAACGTACGCTCCAGTAGAGGTTTCGAAACCTGGAAGCCGATGAAGTCGTGATATTGCTGTGGCGCGTAGCGACTCTTGGCGACTTGCACCATGTCGAAACCGAATTCCGTCTTCAGGTGCGCCGTTTTATCTTCGGCGTAAGTCACCGATTTCCCATACTTCGCCCGCAACTTCGGATATTCGATGGCCACCGACTGGTTCACCGCAGGATGCCCAGTAATGTCGGACGAGTAATGAGCGAGGGCTCCAAGCGCAAACGCGTACTCGTTGACGTCCGCGCTCTCGCGCAAGAGTTCGCGCACGAAGTCGCCCGTGCGAACGTAGTGGGCGAGATCGCTGAATTCCTTGCTGCCGAAGGGGTAATAGCCCAGATCCTGAATCACTGCGCCCCCGTAGGCATAGGCGTGGGCCTCTTTGATCTGATCGTCTGTGAGCCCGGGGTCGCGCTGCAGCAGCAAAGGCCGAATTTCGTCAAGCCAGACCAGGTCGACGATCTCTTCGTGGGTCAGGACCGAGTAGGCGAAGCACGGTCCGCAAACCGAACCTACGAGAAGGACCACGCCGAACAGGCGTGGAATTGTGAAACTCAGACCCTTGAGATGACGCGTTGATTTCGCGATCAATTTCGTGAACATTCCCGGCAAATCGCAGATCATTGCCTATGGTTTTGCTGAGACTCTCAAGTGTTAAGGCGAGAATGGCTCACCCTTGAGGGCGAGCCGCTTCGTGCTAAGTTCGGACCGTCTTGGCAAATCGTCAGATTCTGCCCAGAACGAGAAGAATTACGACGATGACCAGGACCAGACCGAGCCCGCCACTGGGGGCGTAACCCCAGCTGCGGCTGTGATTCCAGCGCGGCAGCGCTCCGACCAGTGCCAGTATTAGGATGATAAGCAATATGGTTCCAAGCATGTTCAGCTCCTTGTGACGAATACATGAGATTTGCGACCTCTTGCGACGCCGCATCCAACTGGAACGCTAAACTGAGATGCAGATTGCTACGCCAATGTTGGGACAGCGGCTCCAAAAAGTAGCTGCCCTGTCTACACTAGGATCCCACGTGAATGCGGGATAGAGAGTGAAACAATCCGAAAACGTTGAGCAGCCATAGCACGACGGCAATCACCACGACGCCATTCAAAATCGACTTGATCGTGCCTTGCATGGGAATGAAGCGATTCACCAGCCACAGAAGCACGCCAACCACAATCAGAACTTCGAGCAATTGAATTAAAGGCATTCTTCGACCTTTCGGCGCTTGCGCACGACCCCCTCATTCAATTCTTATAGGGATCGATAAATCGGATTCGCAGCGCATCTATTTTCTCGCGCGCTGGTTGGTGAGTCTGAGCAAGATAGCTCACAAACCAGATTAAAGGCCGACTGACGACGATTGTTGCAAAGCGCAACCCCCAATTGCAGGCGCTCTTGCCTGTCAGCCTGTTGTGCACCAAAGTTCAATATTGATCGATAGATTTGCGATATCTGTGCCATAGTAGAGATACGGAATTTACAGAAAGCAAAACGGGGAACGCTCTATCAGGGCGCCCCTTTATTTGAGAATTATTGGGGCGGGGGCTATGCAAAAACGTAAATGTTCGGACTGTGGCGGTGAGTTGGTTTTAGCGTTGCGCGCCAGCCCAACTCAGGCAACCAGTGATGCGCCAAACTTGCTTTCCAGTTCCTTTACCAATTGGAGATGCGGGACGTGTGGCAGCAGCTTTACTGCGGCTCAACTTCGCGTGGACAAACGCGGGCGCGCCAAAGCCACCCAGCCTGTTTAGTTCCCAGGGCCCTCCTTAACGTTAAAAGGCAATTCACCACAAAATAATTCCACCCGCCGGGCGTCGATTCTTTCGATGCCTTTCCGATCCTCCGTTCTGATAATGTTCTATCCACGCCGGGCCCATGTGATTTGCGTCACTGCTTCATATATAAGTAAAGTAGTAGGGTTAGTCGGCTTAGCCACTCGCGGTCTTCGCTCGTCCGCGCGAAACCCATGAAAATGGAGCTAATTGGTCGGAGAATCGAAATTCTATGAAGATTGCAAAAGACGTAACCGAGTTGATCGGGCACACGCCCTTGGTTCGCCTGAACCGCGTCACGCAGGGCGCGGTAGCCGAAGTAGTCGCGAAGATGGAGAGCCGGAATCCACTGGCCAGCGTGAAAGACCGCATTGGAGTGAGTATGATCGCCGATGCCGAGCGCGCGGGACGCATTCATCCCGGCAAGACAGTATTGATTGAGCCGACTAGCGGGAACACTGGGATCGCGCTCGCCTTTGTGGCGGCAGTGAAGGGCTACAAGTTGATTCTCACCATGCCCGAGACCATGAGTATGGAGCGCCGCGTTCTCCTGCTTGCGCTCGGCGCGAAGATTGTACTCACCCCCGGTCCGCGCGGGATGAAGGGTGCTGTGCTGAAAGCCGAGGAATTGCTGGCTTCCACTCCCGATGCGTACATGCTTCAGCAATTCGATAATCCAGCGAATCCCAAAATTCACTTCGAAACCACGGGGCCAGAGATTTGGGAAGACACGGACGGGCGTGTGGATTTCCTCGTATCCGGCGTCGGCACCGGCGGAACGATCACCGGCGTTTCGGAATACATCAAGCCCAAGAAACCTTCGTTCAAGGCGATCGCGGTAGAACCGACCGAGAGCCCCGTGCTCTCCGGAGGAAAGCCGGCGCCGCACAAGATTCAAGGAATCGGCGCAGGATTTGTTCCCAGCATATTGCGGCGCGATCTGGTGGATGAAGTCATCGGCGTGAGCAACGAAGAGTCGATCGCGATGGCGCGCCGCCTTCCCCTGGAAGAAGGCTTGCTCGTAGGAATCTCTTCGGGAGCCGCGGTTGCGGCGGCGTTGCAAGTAGCGCGGCGTCCGGAGAATGCCGGAAAATTGATTGTCGTGGTTCTCCCTTCGTTCGGCGAACGCTATCTGAGTAGTATTCTCTTCGAAGGTTTGCGGACCGAGGCAAGCCAAATTCCTACGGCGGAATTGCCGGGCTAATCTTGGCCGATCAGTTGGATTGCTGGTTTGCTGGCTGGCACTACGTTACGATGCCGGCGAACGCCGGTTCGGGCTTTCCGGACATTTACTATTGAGTCATGCCGCATCTGCTGGCGTTAATCCGCGAGGACGTTGCCACGGTTTTGGAGCGCGATCCGGCGGCGAAGTCGCGCCTGGAAGTTTATCTCTGCTATTCCGGTCTGCACGCGGTTTGGTTCTACCGCATGAATCACTGGCTGTGGAATCACGAGTTCTTTCTGCTCGCGCGTTGGTTGTCGCAGGTGGCGCGCCTGCTGACGGCAATCGAAATTCATCCCGGAGCGAAACTGGGTCGCCGACTTTTTATCGATCATGGCATGGGCGTGGTGATCGGAGAGACCGCCGAGGTTGGTGAGGATGTCATCCTCTATCAAGGGGTGACCCTGGGCGGAACGGGCAAAGAACTGGGAAAACGGCATCCGACCTTGCTCGACAATGTGGTGGTGGGCGGCGGCGCAAAGATTCTCGGCAACATTACCGTAGGTCGAAACTGCAGGATCGGCGCGGGTTCTGTCGTGTTGCGCAATGTGCCCGACGATTCCACGGTAGTCGGCGTTCCAGGACACATCATTTTTCGGGAAGGGAAGCGCGTAGTCATCACCGATCCCAAGCAGATCAATGATCCCCTGTCAGAGGCTCTGGCAGCGGTTGCAGCCGAAGTGAACCGTTTGGCCGAACGCGTGCGCTCGCTGGAGGGAACGGGTGGCCACGAACCCGTATCGGAATCGATGCAGCGAATTATCGAAGACATCGATTATCAGATTTAGCGCGATTTCGCCGCCTCCCACCCCAAGCAATAAGAGTCCCGAACCAATAAAATTAACGACGCGTATGTCCCGTCCGACGATACAAATCCATCCGCTATCATGAGATGGCCTTTACAATTCCTTTTACAAACAAAAGCTCTATCGCACAAATGAAAATCACCGATCTATCGTTAACCCTGGAAGAAGGTATGATGACCTTCCCCACGCACTGGCATCCCGTCGTCGAAATCACCATCCTCGGACGCCACGGCGTCGAAGGCCGCGAAACGCGCAAGGTCGTCTTGGGGACTCACGTCGGTACCCACGCCGACGCGCCTCTGCACTTCATTCCTCACGGGAAAGGCATCGATCAGGTACCACTCGACGTATTAGTCGGTCCGGCGCGCGTTCTCGACTTCACGCCTTGCCCACCGCTCTACCAGATTGGCATCCCGCAGTTACAAGAAAAGCTGGGCGTCCAACCCGGCGGAAAAGCTGATCCCAAACTCCCCGAGCGCATCATCCTGCGCACCGATTGGTCTGAGCATTTCGGTACCATGCGGTTTTATAACGAATATCCTTTTTTGTCAGAAGACGCCGCGAAGTGGCTGGTAGAAAACGGTGTACGCCTGATTGCCATGGACATGCCTTCGCCCGATAATCCTGCTCACTCTCGCGGCACGCCCAAAGATTCTCCCAACCACAAGGTCCTGCTGGGAGCGGGCGTCGTCCTGGTAGAGTACGTCTGCAATCTGAAATCTCTGACTTCCGATGAAGTCGAATTAGTCGTTCTCCCTCTAAAACTAAAAGATTGCGATGGCTCGCCCGTGCGCTGCATCGCCATCGAAAGGTGATCCGCGTTGAGCCCTGAACTGGCAACAAAAGAAACGAGGCAGCAAGCTAACGACTGGCTCTGCCATTGGTTTATCAGCCGCCGAAAGTTCAAAGGAGACGCATCGCAACTTCCGCCCGTAAACTATTTCGACGCGGCCCTGCTCACATCGCTCGAAGTCATCGAATTCGTTTCTGAAATCGAAGACCGCTTCGCCGTCCAGTTCTCAGAGCAAGATTTTCAGGATCCCCGTTTCGTGACCGTAGCCGGCCTGGCCGACTTGATTGCCGAGCTCTCGGCCCATCCGCGTGAACATGGCGAATAGTCGGGTCAAATAATCGGCAGATAGAAGCAAAGGGATAAAATCGAGCCTTGACGCCAGACCTCGCGCATCCTGAAAACGATCTCTCGCCCCCCATACTGGCGCCGCGGCGAGCGTTGCATGTTCTAACCCTGACCCCATTTTTTCCCTGCGAAGGAGACGAAGTCAGCGGATGTTTCATCGCCGAATCCACCAAGCAACTCGAACAATTTAATGTCGCCTCCACGATAATCGCCGCAAATCCTCTTCATCATCCGCGAAAGAGACCGAACCTTTCGTCTCCCGCCGAGTGGGTGCGCTACCCTCAACTTCCCGGCAATTTAGGACTCTCCAGCGCCGGACGCTGGCTCTACGCGCGCCTTCTCGCTACCGTCCCGCCTCTCCATAAAGAGCATCCGATTGACGTCATTCACGCCCACGCCGCTCTTCCATGTGGCCAAGCTGCCGCTCTCCTGTCGCGGCATCTCAACATTCCCTTTGTAGTGACGCTTCACGGTCTCGACGTCTTCAACACTTGCTTCCTGGCCGGCGTACCCGCTCAGTGGCGTCGCCAGACCTCCATCCAGGTTTATCAGGCAGCGCGGCAAGTGGTCTGCATCAGCCGCCGGGTGCAGTCCATGCTCACCGAAGGGATGTCGCAAAACGTCCGGAGCGCTGTCGTCTACAACGGCACCAACACAGCTGTCTTCTCGCCAGCCACCGAGAATGCAACCCAACCGTCGCCGCAGCACATTCTGGTTGTGGGCAACCTGCTTGTCGGCAAGGGACACGAACTCGTATTGCGCGCCCTTCATCAACTTAGCCGGTCCTTCCCGAACTTACATTGCCGCATCATCGGAGAAGGCCCTGACCGTGCTCGCTTCGAATCGTTATCTCGCGAATTAGGAATCGCGCCCCGAGTTCAGTTTGAAGCCAGAAAAACCCGGAGCGAAATCGCCAACGCCATGCGTGCCTGCACCGTATTCGTTCTACCCAGCCGGTACGAAGGCCTTGGCTGCGTCTATTTAGAAGCTATGGCCTGCGGCAAACCAGTCATTGCCTGCCGCGGACAAGGCATTGACGAAATCATCATTCACGAAAAAAATGGATGGCTCATTCCCAGCTGGAATGTTCCCGCCGACGCTCTCGCTGAACTGACCGAAGGATTGTCGATACTGCTCCAATCATCCGAACTCCGCACCAGTCTTGGCGTCTCCGCTCGCGCAACAGTCGTCAATGACTTGACTCTTTCCCACCAGGCTCAACGACTGGCACAGATCTATAGTGAAGTCGCACAGATCGACTCAGGAAAATGACGGGAAAAAGAAATAATGACCGCACCATCCCGCACCAACGCGCCCGCAAAACTCGTGACCATATTCGACTCGGAACTGGTTGAGCTGTCGCAGTTCGTTGCCACCCAATCGGGACGCGCCTCTGCCGCCGTCGAAAGCTATCTTCGCTGGTTTCTCCTCGACAACCCTGCGCGGCATCCCCAAATCCCGCTTGGTTGCGGGTTGCGTTCCCCTGAAGGTCAACTGGTCGGCTGCATTCTCTATGTCCCGCAGATGTTTCGTTTTCAGCAACAAACACTGCTTGTCGCCGGTTCCAGCAGTTTCTATGTTGACGAACTTCATCGCGGCAGCGGAGGTTTACTCTTTCTCCGCTTCTCTGAACTGGCGAGAAAATTTCCATTGTTCGGCAACTCGGCGAACGCCGATGCCGCGAAACTGTGGAAGGCCCGCGGTGCCGTGCCCATTCCAAATTCCGATTACGAACTGTTCGGTGTCCTTCGCTGGGACGGCGTGATCGAAGAAGCTTTGACTCGCCGCGGAGTTCCAAAAACACTGGCTCAAGTTGCCCGCGGCGCAGTTGCGTTGGCGGTCAGTCCGCTGAAGCGCCTGAATCTTCCCGCCGGACGTGCAGAAGATCTCATTCCGCTTCGCTCCGCCGAGGAAGTCCAGCAATTACCGATCCATGATGCCCCCCTGGCACTCACGTCGATTCGCGATCTCTCCTACATCCGCTGGCGGTATTTTTCGGGACGGGACGCCACGATTGGCCCTTTTGCTTTTCGCAACCAGCAGACCGATACTCCGGTGTTCGTTGCTATCAATCGGCGGCCTCGCGGATATCGCGGCCAGATTCGCACTCTCAATGTCCTTGATATCTATCCGGAAATTCAACCGGGAGGATTGGTGCACATCGTCGCCGCCCTCGCGGATCGCTATCGCGGCGAGGTAGACGCCATTGTGCTGCGAAGCCTCAATGAATCCCGGCAAAATACTTTTCGGAGCCTCGGTTTTATTCGTCGCCCATTCGATGCGCCCAACGGATGGCTTCTCGACAAGTCCGGTTTCTTCCCGACCCAAAATTGGTACACCGTCCCGGCCGACGGAGACTGGCTCCTCTAAAATTCTCGAAATTTCGATGCGAACCGCTCCACTATAATGTCCATCTGATCTTGCTCACCACTCGCGGTACATAACTGATGACTCATAGCCAAAAGGTAGGAACCGACATTTGAAGCGCTTGCTGCGCACCGGGTTGATCCAGACCGCGGCCGCTCTTCACTTGGATGAACTATTACTCCGCTATCAACGCCAGCAGGCCTTGCGCCGTCGCCCCCTGGTGCAGGTAGTGGAAATGCACGAGACTTTGCCGCGAGATGCCGATCGCTTGCGGCGGCAATTGGAATGGGTTGCGCGGCGTTTCACACTCATCACTCCCGCAACTTTTTTCGAACTGTGGGATCGCTCGTTTCCCCTGCCAGAGTGGCAGAAGCCAGCCGTTCTTTTCACTTTCGACGATGGCCGCGAAACTAACTACACCGTCGCTGCCCCACTTCTCGAAGCGATGGGAACGCGTGGCCTGTTTTTTGTTGTTCCCGATTTCATCGGATTAGTGGCGGAGCAAGCGCGCGATTTCTATTATTCGCGAATCGACATTCGCGGCACCGCGCCCAGCGACTCTCCCGAACAATGGAATCCAATGAATCCCGAGCAACTCGCCGACCTTTCGCGCCGCGGTCACTCCATCGGGAATCACACTTTGTCTCATGCCAATCTTTCCCACCTTTCAAGAGCTGATCTCGAGCGCCAGATTGTGGCCAGTGCCGTGAAAATCGCCTCTTGGACGCACAAGAATGTCGATGCTTTCGCATGGCCCTACGCCTGGAACGCGATCAGTCGCGCAGCTTGGGAGATGATTCGCGAGACCCATCGCTTCTGTTTCTCGCCCTGTCCCGGAAGCACGCAGTACTCGGCCGACTCTCCCCACCTGATTTGGCGCACCGAAATTGAAGCTTATTATTCCGATCCGCAATTTCGTTTCATGTACGCGGGCCTTGCCAATCCACCCTGGGCTTCAAAACGGCGGCAGCTGAAATCCTTATTGACGGAATGCAGGTTCTAAATGTGCGGCATCTTTGGCATCCTGACGCGTAACCGGCGAGTCGACCCTGCACTCCTCGAACGCGCCACCCGTTCGCTCGCCCATCGCGGGCCCGACGATTCCGGCACCCTGATCTTGAAAGAAGATTATCCCGAGCCGATGGAAATCGGTCTGGGCCATCGCCGCTTGTCGATTCTCGATCTGTCTCCTCTGGGCCACCAGCCCATGCAGGATCCCGCCTCCGGCAACTGGATCGTCTTCAACGGCGAAATTTATAACTTCCGCTCTCTGCGCGACGAACTCGCAACTGCTGGCGCCACCTTCAAAACTAATTGCGATACCGAGGTGATCCTTGCCGCCTATCGCGTTTGGGGCGACTCTTGCTTGACTCGTCTCCGCGGAATGTTTGCTTTCGCCCTATGGGACGCACCGCGCAAACGACTGCTCTTGGCGCGCGATCCTCTCGGCATCAAGCCTCTGTACTACCACCTGACGGAACAAACTTTTCTGTTCTCCTCAGAGGTTCGAACGCTCCTAGGTACCGGACTCGTACCCCGAAAGCCGGAACCCACCGGCGTTCTCAGCTTTCTAGCATTCGGCTCCGTCTATGAGCCCTGGACGATCGTAGAAGCCGTTAAGTCCCTCCCCCCGGGCCATTTGCTAACCATCGAAAAGGGATCAACCAGCATTCGCGAATACTGGAACCCTCTCCAATTGTTTTCGAGTTCGCAGTCGCCCCCGTCTTCATCCAATGCCATCGCAGCGATCCACCAACTGCCAGCCATTCTTAGCGACGCCGTCCTTTCTCATCTCGTGAGCGACGTTCCGGTGGGTATTTTTCTTTCCGGAGGAATTGATTCCAGCGCTCTCGTCGCAATCCTCAGTCAAAATGGTGTTCGCCCCAACACTTTCTCACTCGTTTTTCAGGAAGCTGATTTCGATGAAGCTCAATATTCTCGTGAAGTTGCGCGCGTCTTCGACACAGACCATCATGAGATTTCCATTTCTCAGCAAGACGCCGTCGCGATTCTGCCCGAAGCTCTGGCCGCAATGGATCAACCGACTATCGACGGCATCAATACCTATCTCGTTTCCGGGAAGACTCGCGCCGCCGGGCTGAAAGTTGCCCTCACCGGTCTGGGAGCCGACGAAATGTTCGCCGGCTACTCAAACTTTCGCCGCGTGCCTGAAATGGAAAAACTTGCTCGACGATTGCAACGCCTCCCGCGAATAGCGAGGACCGCGATCGCCGCATCCATTGAACTATTCGGAGGCGAGGGCGATCGCGGCCGCAAACTCGCTAATTTGGTATCCGACGACAACTCCCGCGAACATCCATACTTTTTGGTCCGCTCACTCTTTGGAATTGAACAGCGCAAAAAATTGCTCGAAGACCGATTCGCAGATTCGGAACACGCTCTCGACACAGTCTTGCAACAATCCATCGCGCTCACGTCCGCGCTCGATCCCGTGAATCGCGTCTCCTATCTGGAATCCCACTGGTACATGCGCAATACGCTGCTGCGCGATTCCGATTTCATGAGCATGGCCCATGGACTGGAACTGCGCGTCCCATTTTTGGACCGCCCTCTGGTGGAAGCCTGCTTTCGAATTCCTGGTTCTGAGAAAACTGGTTCTGAGAAAACTGGTTCTGAGAAAACCGGCTCCAAGAAAAGTGGATTCGGGAAAATAAAAGGTCGCTCACCGAAAGCCTTGCTGCTAGCGAGTCTTGGCGTCGAACTACCGCCCGAAATTATTCATCGTCCCAAGCGAGGATTCACTCTGCCCTTCGAGCAATGGCTGCGATCAGACATGCGCCCCGTCGTGGAGGAAACTCTGCTTCACAAGAATTGGGATCAGACTTCCATCCGCGCCGCAGCCGTTCGCGAAATCTGGACACAATTCCTTGACCGTCGAACCTCGTGGTCGCGCCCCTGGTCCCTTTTTGTCTTGCACCGCTGGTGTGAGCAGAATCTATAAGAAATTTAAGGTGGGCGGATTCCTTGGCTACCTGCATCCGTGTCGCTCAGGCCAAAAAGAAGTCACGCAAGCTTTCTAAACCGTAGTTTTTCGCGCGGAAATTAGCAAAAACAATCCCCACCTCTGTCCAAATCGTCGCACTATAGGTCGGGGATACAGCCGCCAGATCAGTCGATACATCCGGCCTCGAAAGCGCGGCGACGGCTCATTTAACAACAAATCTCCCGGACTGAACTCCTGCCGCAGTTCAATTTCGTCAAACCCCTGCAACATCGCGCGTGCCTCTTCGCCGGTGTACGACTTTGTGCCCGGACTTTCGAGATGATCGTGCACCGCCTGCCGCAAAGATTTGCCCCGTAAGAACCCATATCGCAACCACAGCATGAATCCCACCAGTGACGGATGGCGGTAAATCATAATTCGCAGCGCGCCGCCCGGTTTCAAAACTCGCCGCGCCTCGCGAATACACTTCGCTGTGTCCGGACTGTGATGCATTACCCCGTAGGAATAAACGATGTCAAACTCCCCGTCGGCAAATGGGAGCCTCTCCGCATCGCTAACCCGTAGATCCGGCACGTAACCTGCTGTTTCGCATCGCCGCTTGGCCTGCTCCAAAGAAGCACTCGAAAGGTCAACTCCGCTGACGAACGCCCCGGCCTTTTCCCACTCCAGGTAATCTGCGCCCATTCCCACGCCGATCTCAAGCACGCGTTTCCCCCGTGCTTGCGCGAACCCAGCAAATTCGTGGATGTACGGCTCAAGTTCGTACCGCGCGCGCCTATGCGCCTCGAAGTCCGCGCCATCGCCCAGATATCGCGACCCGCAAGGGTCAGCGTTCCAGAAATCGCGCACTGCGTCTTTCAATCCGCCGGAAGAAACGATCGGAGGCATAGTTTCAAACGCGATACTAGCACAGCGTTCTCTGTGAAAACGTCGTCTTGCAGGCTAAGATAGTAGAACCTCTACAAGGTCCAACGTGATCGAGACGAAATCAGAAACTGAATTGTCCCCCACGCGCAAAGCCGCGCCCCTCTTGCCCGTGAGCGTAATCGTTCCGGTTCGGAACGAGGCGCATAATCTTCCGCGTTGCCTGGAATCTCTCCAGGCTGTCGGCGAAATCTACGTCATCGATTCGCAAAGCACCGACAACACCGCCACTGTCGCCCATTCTTTTGGAGCTCAGGTCGTTCAGTTTCACTACGCCGGAGGCTGGCCCAAGAAGCGCCAATGGGCTATGGACACGTTGCCATTGGCCTACGACTGGATCCTCCTTCTCGATGCCGACGAGGTTCTCACCCCTGAACTCGCGGACGATATCAAGCAAGCGATTCAGGATCAGGACGCAGACGGATTCTACATAGCCTTGCAAATGTATTTTCTCGGCCGCCGCCTCCGTCACAGTGGAGCCAGTTTCTGGAAGCTGAGCTTATTTCGCAAAGGCCTCGGACGCTTCGAATGCCGGCTGCAGGATCAGGACGCCAGTATGGCCGACATGGAAGTCCACGAGCACATCGTCGTAAAAGGCGTGACCCGCAAACTGGCGAACCCGCTCATCCACCATAACGTCGAATCTCTGTCGCGCTACATCCAGAAGCACAATGAGTATTCCAACTGGGAAGCGCGCGTCTGGATGCAAAGCGTCCGAAATTCGAGTGGTGGCAGCACAGGCACCCAAACGAATCCCATCGACGAAATTGAGCCTGCATTCTGGGGAACCCAGGCCCAGCGCCGCCGCTGGCTTCGCCGCCATTTTCTGACCCTCCCCGGCTCGCCTCTCTTCTTCTTTCTCTACAAATACGCATTCCACTTCGGATTTCTGGACGGCGTCCCCGGACTCATCTACTGTGCGATGCAAGGTATTCAGTTCTTCCACATCAAGGCCAAAATCTACGAGTTGCAAATGGGGAGGCGCTGACATGTGTGGCATTAGCGGCCTCATCAATTGTGGAAACACCGAAACGCTAGTCCGTATGACCAGCGTGCAATCCCATCGCGGACCGGACGACTCGGGCGTCTGGGAGCGCCATTTCGCCGATGGAACCTATATCGCCCTGGGTAGCCGCCGACTCGCGATCCTCGATCTTTCCTCCGATGGGCACATGCCCATGTCGAACGCGAACACGCGGGACCAAGACGCCACTATCTGGATCACCTTCAACGGCGAGATC
>Ga0302275_10001117_pt1 | contig 29023 bp, 30 predicted proteins | sample III_Bog_N2_2_FD_200229 | JGI IMG/M metagenome (GOLD analysis project Ga0302275, IMG submission 200229) | Peat permafrost microbial communities from Stordalen Mire near Abisko, Sweden - III_Bog_N2_2 | ecosystem: Environmental > Terrestrial > Soil > Wetlands > Peat | place: Sweden: Abisko... | reverse complement strand
TGGCGGAGAGGGAGGGATTCGAACCCCCGATAGCCTTGCGACTATGTCTGATTTCGAGTCAGGTGCATTCAACCGGGCTCTGCCACCTCTCCGCGTTTTGACTCCTTGCATCCCTATAATTTTAGAGCCCCTTCAATGCGCACTCTTTTGCTCCAGAATCCCCAGTGACCGAGAAGCTCCGCTAGCCTGGGCAACTCCACTCGGCCATAATAAGTCTACCGGCAAAGTATGACCGATGCAATGGCGACTCTCTTCCAATACAAGGGAATCGCATTTGGAATTTCCTTGACATCCGAAACGGCTGGAGCGCGCGCGTTTGTCCGCTGCCAGCGACAATTCGCTCCCAACGCGACGGTTTTCGGCCACGCAGCCCAGATTACAGCCGCCGAAAGCCGCATCACGACCAGCTATCCGGGGATAGAAACTCCAAATGCGACATGGCGGGCGCTCTTGGGGTCGCCGGCTCATTCGAGCCCGGAAGAAAACCAAGCGCTGGGCTGGGAACTATCAAAGCTCACAAAAGATCGCACCGTCTTCTACTGTGAGTTCAATGACGGCGGTTTTGGCGGCCTCTTGCAGGGCGGAATCCAGCATAACAACCGGGTCGGGGGATACGTCGATACGGCGCATCAGGCCTTCGCCCCTTTTTGCGCCCGCAGAAAAGACGATTTTCAATCCGCGGCGCTTGTTGTGGAGCGCCGATGTAATTGTCTCCATGAGAGCCGCCAGAATCGGATTGCCCGAAGCCTGCGAGATAATGCGGTGAAGGAGCTTAACATTGGCGAGCCGCGTCTGTGGCGAGAAAATCCAATTCAATAGAGCGGCTTTCGATCGAACGTGTATACTCCTGGTCTGACCTCTTGCGGGGCGAGTCCTTGACGCCACTCAAAGGAGGGTGGCATTTGAGCGGTTCGGGTTCGATAAGATACCGCAGCAGGATTGCAGGTTGGGAAGGACCACGGCCAATCAGGAATTGAAACTCGTAAGTACTCGGTGGGAACCGGCGACCGGTTCGCATTGCTAACAGGAGTGATCTTTGTGAGGATGCTTTTCACATGGCTTCGAATCGCGGGCGAGAGCGACAAGTCTTGGCAACTGCGGTGGAAAGGCTGCCTTGTCTTTCTTAGTGCAGCGATGCTGATCTCCCCTTCAGTCCCAAATTGCGTAGCTCAGCCTCAGCCGCCCGAGTTGGCGGGCATTGCGCATGTCGCGATTCGAGTATCCGATCTAACGAGGTCGACCGACTTTTACGAAAAGCTGGGCTTTGAGGAGGCGTTCGCTATGAATCAGGGCGGGAAGCCTACGGAGGCATTTCTCAAGGTCAACGACCGGCAATTCATTGAACTATATCCTCAACGGCAATCGTCGGAGCCAATCGGCTTCATGCATGTCTGCTTCGAATCGAATGAAATTGAAGGACTGAATCGCTTCTACCTCGCTCATGGTCTTTCACCTAATCCGGTCAAGCGTGCCGGTGCAGGGAATCTGCTGTTCACGATGCAGGGCCCAGAGAAGCAGAACATTGAGTATACGCGGTACATGCCCGGTTCGAAGCATTCCAACGACCGAGGGATGCACCTCGGAGCAAGCCGGATATCAGACGAGATTGTTGCTGTGGGCATTGAGATGCAAGACCCTGCTGCAGCACGAAGATTCTATGAGGAGCAACTCGTTTTCAAGCCTAAGCCTGTCCTCGATCCAGGGCAAATCCGGCTTGAGCTTCCCGGGCAATCTGGCCAGTTTGTGGAGATTGTTCAGCGCACCCCTGGCTCGGCTGTCCAACTGCTCTTTGCAGTTTCCGATTTTGAGCGCACGACTGAACAACTAAAAGCGCTCAACTTGGCTGTCGAGATGCACAAAAACACACTGTCGACTTCGGACCCGGAGGGGAACCAGATTGCTTTCATAAAGAGAGTAGGGAATTCAAAGCTTAATGAGCCGCACAAGACTCCGCATTGAGCGGCGACGAAGTGAGATCCCACTCAAATTGTTCTCCGGCAAATAGCTAACAGAGGGTAAAGTTCGCTTCTTCTGCCAGCAAAATGTTTTGGTGGTTGGACCTCACCTGTTGTTTTCAGGTCCTCACAGGCGTAGAGGATTGGACTGTGCGAGCTCTCGAATATGCAGGTCGGCAGCTAGTTCGCCTGAGGTGATGACAGTTCACCGAGACTGGCCGCCTACCAAGTCCAGGCGTCAAGAGAACGTTTTGCTTGCCAGTATAATTGGCATGTTCCGTCTTAAGAGCATGAACGATCGTGCTCGTTCGAACTTCTCGTCCAGGACGTCCAAAACTCGCATTTTGTCCTGGGTATTCGAGATAATTCGTGTTCCGGCAAATATAGCTTGACAACTGTGGTCTGACCTCACTATACATTCGCAACAGAATGTGATGCCGAGGAGACCGGTCTGGGAAGGCTGTCCCCGTATGCCGCAGGTTCCTAATAATGCGGGTCAATGTCAACCTGGCCAAAAAACGTGTGCACCTTGCGTCTGTAGGTCGTAAATCATTGCGATGTGAAGGTGAAGAGCAACTGAGTCGCGGCATCCAGATGTGTGTTTCGATTCAATTGTCAGGAGGCAACAATGCATCGGGTCCATCCCCCCACACGCCAATTTGCATTCTTGCTGCAAGTCTGTCTTCTCACACTGCTCCTTCTGGCGGCGAGCACGGGACGCGCCCAAGTCGCAGGAAGCGGCAACATCCAAGGCACTGTCGTAGATGCATCCGGTGCTGTAATTTCCAACGCATTGGTCAGCCTCACCAATGAATCAACCTACGTGAAGCGTACCACTCCGGCGGACAGGTCGGGTGTCTACGTATTCCCAAACATCGGCATTGGCGCCTATAACCTGGTAGTTACCGCGCAGGCGGGGACACTGAACCAGACCTGCTAACCTCGTGATAAGTTCAGTCGCAATCCGTAATCGTCAATCCTTAATTGGCTCTCGCATCGACGAGAGAGAAAGCATCATGACCATGCGTGCAGTTGAAGGTCGCAGAGAGTTTATGAAGGTCGGCAGTGCGGCGTTGGCCGCGACGGCAGTTTCTTGGAATGCCTCCAGCTACGCCGCTATCGTTGGAGCGAACGATCGCGTCCGCGTTGGCGTTGTAGGCTGCGGAGATCGTATGAGAGGCGCACTGATTCCCGCCTTTCTGCAGTATTCGAAGGAGATGAATTTCGAGTTCGTTGCAGTCTCGGATATCTGGAATCGTCGCCGTGAAGAAGGCGCTGCCTACATGCAGAAACTGAGCGGCAGTTCGATAGCTCCGGTGCGTAACAACGATGAACTGTACGCGCGTAAAGATGTCGATGCAGTCCTCGTGGCAACAGCGGATTTTCAGCATGCTCAACATGGCATCGAAGCCGTCAATGCCGGTCGTGACGCCTATGTTGAAAAGCCCACAGCGCATACGATGGATGACGCCCGCAATTTTCGCGCAGCTGTTCACAAAACCGGCAAGATCGTACAGGTTGGGACGCAGCGTCGCAGTACGCCCAGTTATCAGCGGGCCTATGAGTACATCAAGTCAGGCAAGTTTGGCGACATTGTGATGGTTGAGATGACGTGGAACGTGAATCAACCCGGTCGTTGGCGCCGCCCCGATGTTGTGCCGCTGCTCAAAGAGGAGGACACAGACTGGAATCGCTACCAGCTCAACCTGCCCCGCGTGCCATTCGATCCGCGGAAGTATCTCGAGTTTCGGCTGTTCTGGCCTTACTCTTCAGGAATTCCCGATCAGTGGCTGGTGCATCAGATCGATACTGTGCATTGGTTCAGCGGATACCCCCACCCGCGCAGCGTCGTGGCCAACGGAGGAATTTATCTCTGGAAGGACGGCCGAAAGAACTGGGACACGATGACCGCGGTCTTCGACTACGGCCCGGAGGACGATCTTACAAAGGGATTTCAGGTACAGTACTCGTCCCGCTTTACCAACTCCGCAGGCGGGGTCAAGGAGCTTTACTACTCCAACGGCGGCATGCTCGACATGGACAAGGGCCGGGTTACTGCCGAAGGTGGATTGACTGCGAAATATGCTGCCGAGATGAAGATGCAGCCCGACCAGTTGGCTCCTTTCTCGCTCAGCGACGACTCGCAAAAGGTGGAAACGTCGGCTGACACGGGCGGAGATCCGCAGACCTCTGCGAATATGCGCAACTGGATGGAATGCGTGCGGTCGCGGAAGACTCCAAATGCCAGCATCGAGGCGGGCTACAGCCACTCAGTTGCGCTATGCATGAACATTGCCGCAATCCAGACTGGGCAGAAGGTGACTTTCATCGACAAAACGCAGCAGGTAATGGTTGGAGGCAAAGTGTATGCCTAAGCCGTTTCCTGGGTCTGTCGCGGCGGCACTGGCGCTCACTTTCGTACTTCCACTGAATGCGCAAACAAGGCCTTCTGGAAGCGGCGTGGAGGTAACTCCCAACCTCGAGCAACATCGTGTAGATGTCACCGTCGACGGTGCGCCATTCACTTCCTATCGCTGGGAGACAGCGCAGAAGAAGCCTGTGCTCTACCCGCTTATCGCGCCGGGCGGGATAGAAGTCTCTCGCGGCTATCCGCTTGCGCCGCGCGAGGGCGAGCGCACCGATCATCCTCATCATGCCGGCATGTGGTTCAACTACGGCAACGTGGATAACTTCGACTTCTGGAACAACTCCGATGCCATCAAGCCGGAGGATCGCGGCAAGATGGGCACAATCCATCACCAGAGGATCGTTTCGCAAAAGAGCGGGCACGATCGTGGCGAACTCGTCGTTCAAGCTATGTGGACTTCAGGCGACAACCACGATGCCCTCGAACAGACCACGCGTTATGTCTTCTCTCGCAGCCAGAATGCGCGAAGTATCGATATGGTTGTCACTCTTCATGCGCTGGGCAAAGTAGTCTTCCACGACGACAAGGAAGGACTGTTTGGGATTCGTGTTGCGCATGTTCTTGAATCAGCGAACGAGAAGGGCGGATCTTTTACGGACGCGAGCGGACGTCCAACGGAGGTGCAAGCGAGCAACATTCCGGGAGCCACAGGTGTCTATCTCACGAGCGAAGGGAAGCAAGGCGACGCCGCTTGGGGTACACGCGGACGCTGGTGCATTCTGACAGGTACAACCGGGCAACATGTGGTAAGCATTGCTATCCTTGACCATCCGGGAAATCCTAACTACCCCACTTACTGGCATGCGCGCGGCTATGGGCTGTTTGCGGCTAATCCGCTTGGTCAGCATATCTTCGATCCCAAGGCTCCGCAGCTTGATTTCACGCTCGATAAAGGGCAGAGTGTAACATTCCGCTATCGCGTTCTTCTGATCGCGGGGAAACCCTCCCCAAGCGATATAGACGTGGAAGCAGATAAGTTCGCGACGGAATATCCTTCGGGCGATGTTTCGATTGGAGCCGCGCCCGTAGCCGGACAGGGAGACCATTTCAGTAACTGGCCCGCGGGAGTTTCGCCGCAAGAGGTGGGGAAGAGGGTTGCGGAGCACTTTGTGACCAGTCCCCATCAATACACTGCGACCATTCATTACTCTGAGGTTGCGGCGTGGTATGGGGCATTGACCTTTGCTCAGCTGACTCACGATGACGCGTTGCGAGCAGAGTTGGTGAAGAAGTTTGAGCCATTGATGCCGGGCGGCGCGGAGGCGAACAGGATTCCGGCGCGGCATCATGTGGACGATTCGATCTTCGGCGTCGTTCCCCTCGAGATTGGAATTCAGACGAAGGACGCACGCTTTCTGGACGATGGGAAAGCATGGGCGGACCGGCAGTGGGAGAATCCACAGCCGGATGGACTATCAACTGAAACACGCTATTGGATCGACGACATGTATATGCTGACAATTCTTCAATTGGAGGCATACCGGGCCACGAACGACAAAAAGTACCTGGACCGCGATGCGCTGGAGATGGTCTCGTACCTTGCGAAGCTGCAGCAGCCAAATGGACTCTTCTATCATGCGCCGGATGTTCCGTATTTCTGGGGACGCGGAGATGGATGGGTCGCGGCAGGCATGGCAGAGATGTTGCGCGATCTTCCGGTAGACCATCCGCAACGGCCGGCAATTCTGAAGGGGTACCGGGCGATGATGGCTGCGCTGCTGAAGTATCAAGGGAAAGATGGAATGTGGCGGCAACTCATGGATCAGGACGAGGCATGGCCGGAGAGCTCAAGCTCGGCCATGTTCAGCTTTGCAATGATTACCGGAGTAAAGAATGGCTGGCTGGATGCGGCTAATTACGGGCCTGCTGCGCGAAAGGGATGGATCGCAGTAGCCGGATACATCGATCAGAACAATGATGTGACCAGCGTGTGCGAGGGAACCGGCAAGAAAGACGACCGGCAATACTATCTCGATCGCAAGCGGCGGACTGGGGACTTTCACGGTCAGGCCCCGATTCTTTGGGCAGCCTCGGCGTTGCTCCGCTGATTTCAACGTCGAGGCTGCGATTCGATAAACAGATGCTATTTGGATGGGGTCAGAGTGCTCTCGATAAAAGCGGAAACCCGGTCATGAAGCTGTTTAAGGCTCTCGTCGCGGACATAGACCATGTGCCCTGATTCGTACCAATCGTATTCAATGTTTTTTGCCAGCGATTGCGGAATTGGCAAATGCTTTTCTTCGTACTGAGCGGCGAAGAAGGGCGTGGCCAGGTCGTAGTAACCGCCATTGACCATGATGCGGAGGCGGGGATTGGTCTTGAGGGCTTCGGCCAGGTCGTTGGCAACGTTGAGGCTGACGGGGTTTCCGCGATGGGCGAGGTCCCATTGTGTGCTGCCGAATTGCGCTTCAGGCAGGTAGGTCTGGCCTTCGCCATATTTCAGGTCGCGGCGGACGTAGTCGTTGAAGAGTGAGACGTATGCCGACGAGATGGCCGAGCTTTGCGGATCGTACTCGGCGTTTTCGCTCAAGGGGTTGAGATTTGGGCCGGAGAAGCGAGTGTCGAGGCGGCCGGTGGTCAGGTCTTGATCCTCTTGCAGAGTCTTTTCAAACTCGCCGCCGCTGACGCGCAGGTTTGCTTTGAGCAGGTAGGCTACGGGCAGGCCGGTGTACTCATGGAGCTTTTCGGCTACAGATTGCTTTTCCTCAGTGGTGAGGTCGGTGCCCAGGGCGAGCGCGTGCGTGTACGGGCCCATGGTGAAGTCTTCCACTTCCTTGAGGAAGGGCTCGAGGGCGGCCGGTTGCTGCGGGAGTTTCTTGTGATACCAGGCTGTGGCGGCGTAGGTGGGTAGAGCGAGTACGTAGGGCAGGTCTACGCCGGGATTACCGCCAGGGCCGTCAATGTCTGTGGTGAAGTTGAAGATCTGCGAGAGCAGGATGACGCCGTTCAGATCGATGCTTTTGCCGTTCTCCAGAATGTCGGCAAGGACGGCGGAGCGGGTGGTGCCGTAGCTCTCGCCGAAGATGTATTTGGGTGAGTTCCAGCGGCTGTACTTGGTGATGAAGCGCGCGATGAAACGGGCAAAGGCGTTAGCGTCTTCGTCCACGCCCCAGAAGGCCTTTTCCGCATCCTTGCCGACGAGGCGGCCGAAGCCGGTGCCGGGCATGTCGATGAAGACCAGGTCGCTGGTGTCAAGCAGGGAGTTGGCGTTGTCGACGAGCTTGTAAGGGGCCGCAGGCAGGTGCTGGTCGCCGTCGGTAACTACGTGCTTGGGACCAAGAGAGCCCATGTGCAGCCAGACTGTTGAGCTACCGGGACCACCGTTATAGAAAAAGGTGATGGGGCGGTCTTCGGCCTTGGCGTCTTTCTTCTGCCCCAGCGACGAAGACCCGTCGCCGGGGACCCCTTTGAAATAGGCCACATAAAAGATGCGCGCAAAGGGAGTGGCGTCCTTTGGTTCCTTGGGTTCGGCGTTGGCGAGTTGGCTGCCGGGCTGCGGCTTTCCATCCAGGCCGAGTTGCGCGTCCTGTACGTCGGTGGCGCCGACGGTGAGAGTGCCGGCGACGGCGGTGTAGGCGATGTGCTGGCCGCGTACGTCGATGGAGCCTTGCGTGGTGACTTCGGCGGGCTGCCCTTTTTCTGTGGACTTGGCATCGGATTTGTCCGCGGCTGCGGACTTTGAGTCGGCTTTTGCGGCTGGGGTGTCATCGTCGTCGGCGAAGGCTAGCGCAGGGGAAGCGAGCAGTGCGGCAGAGAACAAGGCTGTTGTCAACAGTTGGGGAAGGCGCATCAGAAATGTCTCCGAATGAGTGTGAGCCGGGCTGGAGCCCGTATGAATTATGTGTCTGGATACCAAGGCCGGCTATTTGGCCGGCTTGTCGAAGGGCTGCTTGTCGGTGATCCTGGGGCGATTTTCGGCTTGTAATTCTTTTGAGACGGCTTCGACTTCGCGGAAGACGCGGAGCAGATTGCCGCCTAGAATCTTACGGCAGTCTTCGGCGGAGTAGCCGCGATCCAGCAGGGCTTGCGTGATTTTGGGCAGGTCGGCTGGGGAGTCAAGTCCTTCCGGTAACTGGCCGCTGACGCCGTCGAAATCGGAGCCGAGGCCAACGTGGTCTACGCCAGCGACTTTGGCGATGTGGTCGATGTGGTCGATGAGCATCGACAGCGGCGGGCGAGGAATGCGGTCCATGTAGCTGCGCTGGATCTTATCCTCATCGGAGTAGTTGAACTCCTTGCCCTCAGCCTTGGCTTTGGCCTTGGCGTCCGCTACGGCTTTGTCCACTTCGGGCTTCTGTGCTTTTTGCGCGTCTTTGTAGGCCTGCGAAATAAAGCCGGAGAAGAAGTTGACCTGGACTACGCCGCCTTTGGAATTAGGTCCGCCGGAGTTGGCTACGGCGCGCAGCATGTCGTCGGTCATGTTGCGGGGTGCGTCGCACAGTGCGCGGGCAGAGGAGTGGGAGGCGATAACTGGAGCGCGCGTGATAATCAATGTGCGGAAGAAGGTGCGGTCGGCGACGTGGGAGATATCCACCATCATGCCCAGGCGGTTCATCTCGTAGACGACGTCTTTGCCGAATTCGGTCAGGCCCTCTTTGGTGTGAGGGATCGACGTGTCGGTGATGTCTCCTGAACTGTCTGCCCAGTCAAGCGAATTGGACCAGGTGAGGGTCATGTAGCGGACGCCGAGTGCGTAGTATTGGCGCAGCAGGGGGATCGAGTTCTCGATGGAGTGGCCGCCCTCGATGCCCATCAGGGCCGCGAACTTGTGTGCGCGATGGGCAGCCTCGATGCCTTCAGGCGATGTAGCGAATACTATCTGGTCGGGATGCTTGGCCACCTGCTGTTTGACGGAGTCGATCAGTTCCAGCGTGCGGCGCGCGTAGTGATCCTTATAGAGCGTGGGCTCGACCCAGATGGAGAAGAACTCTGCGCCCAGGTTGCCCTTGTGGATGGAATCCAGATTGAGGTTGCCGCCGTTGAGAGGGTCACCGAGATCGAAGTGGTCATCTGCGAAACGCTGCGGGGTGTCTGCATGAGTATCGATGACGATGGCGGATTTCTGGACTTCGGCGGCAGTAACGGTCTTTGGGGTCATTTTCGTGGCTGGCTTGGCTGGGGTTTGGGCGCAAAGGAAGGCCGAGACGGCGAGGAACAGGGCTGTGACGGGGATTCGGGCTCGCATAGGCTTTGCGTAAGTATAGAACGGCAATGTCGCGAATAGGGAATTGGCTGTTGTGTTGGTTGAGGATGGACGGCGGAGTCGGTACCGGCTACTCTTGTTTCGATCACTCGGTACGAAATTGGCGTGCTGTTCATTCTCGTGAGGTTCAATGGGAGCGAGTCCTTCTTCAGCGCAGCGGGTGGAACCAAGCGGAGCAAATAGACCTGCTTCGGCTTCATCGATCGTCTTGATTGTGCTCGGTGCGCTTGTGCTGTTGAGCGGCGCCGTTTATCTGTTCAGGACGAATCCGGCGACAGGGAAGTGGGCGCAGACCTACGACCCTACCGGTCGCTGGTGGCTTTCAACGATCGCCGCGGCGCTGCCTGTATTTGTGCTGCTGGGTGCTATGGCGATTCTCCGTTTGAAGGCGCATATTGCGGCGGCGATTGGATTGCTTACGGCGCTCGCTGTCGCCATCGCGGTCTACCATATGCCGCTGCGGCTGGCGTTGACGACAACGGCGTATGGCGCAGGCTACGGGCTGTTCCCCATCTGCTGGATCATTTTGCCGGTCATCTTCCTTTACCGGTTGACGGTGAAGACGGGGCGGTTTCAGGCACTGCAACACAGCCTGACCAGCATTACGGACGATGGGCGGCTACAGTTGCTCTTGATCGCGTTTGCGCTGGGCGCGTTTATCGAAGGCGCAGGCGGATTTGGTGCGCCAGTCGCGGTGTGCGGAGCCATCCTGATCAGCCTGGGGTTTCGTCCCATTCAGGCCGCGGGGCTGTCGTTGATTGCCAATACTGCGCCAGTGGCCTTTGGGTCGCTGGGGATTCCGATCGTTGCACTGCATGGCGTAACCGGTCAGGATGTGCTGCTGCTATCGAAAGTGATCGCGGTGATCCTTGTGCCGTTCTGCGTGCTGATTCCGTTCTGGCTGGTGTGGATCTACGCAGGGTTTCGTGGAATGCTGGAGGTTTGGCCTGCGCTGCTGGTGGCGGGAGGAACATTTGGACTGACGCAGTTGCTGATGGGCGCGCTTGTCGGCCCTGGGCTGGTGGACATAGCTGCGGCAACGGCGACGATGTTCGCGTTGCTGTTGTTCTTTCGCTTTTGGAAGCCTAAGCGGGTCCAGAATGCAGTGGGCGAGGACATTACAGCCAAGGTCCGTACGCGAACCGGGCAAGGCGCGGGAGCAACGTTCAGGGCGTGGCTGCCGTGGCTCACTTTGAGTGTGCTGGTGTTTGCCTGGGGCATTCCACGGTTCTCACAATGGATGGACGCTAGGACTTCGGTGAGCATCCCCGTCGTGGGTTTGCATAATATTGTTCAGCGCGTTCCGCCCGTGGCTGCTGCGCCGACGGCCGAGGCTGCGATCTTCAATTTGAACTGGCTGGCGGCGTCCGGGACCGGGATACTGGTGGCGGCAATTTTGGCCGGCTTTCTGATGGGTTTAGGACCAATCTCACTGGCCAGGGCCTTTGTTCATACGGTCTTCAGCGTGCGATTCACGATGATGACAATTGCGGCCATGCTGGCGCTGGGGTTTGTGATGCGCTATTGCGGGCTGGATGCGACGCTGGGGCTGGCATTTGCGCGGACAGGAGTTCTCTATCCATTCTTTGGCACGTTGATTGGATGGGTGGGAACGGCGACTACGGGCTCAGATACAGCGTCGAATGTGGTGTTCGGCAGCCTGCAACAGGTGACGGCCCGGCAGATTGGGGTTTCGCCGCTGCTGATGGCTTCGGCCAACTCGGCCGGCGGGGTGATGGGCAAGATGATAGCCGCACCCAGCATTGTGGTTGCGAGTACGGCGACGGAAAGCTATGGGCAGGAAGGAACGATTCTGCGGTTCGTCTTCTGGCACAGCCTGGCGCTGGCGGCACTGGTGGGTGTGTTCGTGTTGATCATGGCGTATGGAGCGCCGTTTGCCGGACTGGTAGCCCGGTAGCGAGTCGGCAAGTCAGCCGGCATTGGAGACTAGAGCGCATCTTCCTTGAGCGGTTCCGGCACGAAGACGTCGCTGGCCTTGTGCCACTGGCCTTGCTGCTCGAAGCCAGCGCCCTCGAGGCCTATTCTGTAGGCGCTCGTACCGTTTTCACCCGCGGCGCGTTGCATGATGTACCCTTCGTAGGCGACGCCCTTTTCGTTGATGACAATGACGCTGTGACTCAGATCAAGCATGGCGGTTTCCTTCCGGTTCCGGGTTCAGGCTAATCCACTTCCCGGCGTTTTGCATAGGCGGGGCTCGAGGCTGCGGTTGCTGCGAGTTCGAATCGTCCAGCAAGTCAGCCTCCGCTGCGCGGAGTTAGCGAGTCAGCAAGTCAGCTGGTTTTTTCGACTGTCCCAATCTCTGCATCTGTTCGTTGTCGAAGGAACTCAGGCAGGACACTGTTCATTTGTGCAGGAGGGGTTTGAGGGCCGGGATGAGGGTGTCGGCGAGGATGTTGGAGCCTTTGGCTGTGGGATGGATGCCGTCCTGCTGGATGGTGTTGGGGACGTTGATCAGGTTCTTGTAGATCATGGGGATGAAGGCGGTGTGGTGCTTGGCGGCGAGGTCGCGGAAGACCTGGTCGAAGGAATCGATGTAGTCCTTGCCGTAGTTGGGCGGGAGGGTGATGCCGGCGAGCAGTATCTTTATATGGGCGGCTTCAAGAGTGGTGAGCACCTGGTCGAGATTGTGGCGGGTCTGGTCGGGGGGCAGGCCGCGGAGACCGTCGTTGCCGCCGAATTCGACGATTACGACCTCAGGATGCAGGAGCAGGATGGAGCGGAGGCCGGCGACGGCGTCCTTGGTGGTTGCGCCGCTGGTGCCCTGGTTGTTGACCTTGTAATGGTAGCCAAGGGTGTCGAGTTTTTGTTGCAGGTAATCGGGATAGGCCTGGCCGGTCTGGAGGCCGTAGCCGGCGGTGATGCTGTCGCCGAAGCAGACGAGGAGGGGGTGATCGGCGGCTTGGGCGGCTCCAGTGAAGAGCGCGGCGGCGAGAAGGATGCAGATTGAAACAACGAGGCGACGGGATACGTACACATGGATAGTGTAAGTGCAGGGAGTAGGGAATAGGGAATAGGGAATAGGGACATGTGGAGGCTTAGTGATTGAGGTTCGGGATGCTCGGAAGTGGATACAGAATGGGGCGCGGCGGGTTGAGATTCTGAAGGGGATTACTCTCACGATTCCGGCGGGGCAGTTTGTGGCGATTGTGGGCGCCAGCGGAAGCGGGAAGAGTACGCTGCTGGGCCTCTTGGCGGGGCTGGATACGCCGAGTTCGGGTGAGATCTGGCTGGATGGGGTGCCGATCCATAACCTGGTGGAGGCGGAACTGGCCGCGGTGCGGGGCAGGAAGATCGGCTTTGTTTTCCAGTCGTACCAACTGATTCAGACGCTGACGGCGCTGGAGAATGTGCTGCTTCCGTATGAGCTGAACCTGGAGGGGAACGGGATCAGCCAGGCGAGGCGGTTGCTGGGTGAGGTGGGGCTGGCGGAGCGGGTGGATCATTATCCGGTGCAGCTTTCTGGCGGCGAACAGCAGCGGGTGGCGCTGGCGCGGGCGTTTGTGGTGGAACCGCCGATTGTTATGGCGGATGAGCCGACGGGGAACCTGGACTCGGCGAATGGGAAGCTGGTGCTGGATTTGCTGCTGGATCGGAACAAGTCGGCGGGGACGACGCTGGTGCTGGTGACGCACGATCCGGAGGTGGCGAGCCGGGCGGACCGGAAGATTGTGTTGAAGGATGGGATGGTGGTGGAGGATACGTTGCCGTTTGTGGCGCCGGTTGGGGTTGCGGAGCAGACACAGCATGGCTAAGCGGGCGTTGAGTTGGAAGCGGGCGGGGGCGATTGGCTGGCGGGATTTGAAATCCGCACCGGGCAAGTTTGGGTTTGTGGTTTTGTCGGTCGCCGTGGGCGTTGCGGCGTTGGTTGGCGTTCGCGGGTTCAGCGAAAGCTTCAGGCGGACTTTAAGTACCGAGGCCAGATCATTGATGGCCGGGGACTTGAGCGCGCGGCTGTTTCACGAGCCTTCGGTGGAGGATAAGGGCAAGATCGCAGGCATTCTTCAGAAGGACGGCGCTGGGATTCGGACCACTTGGGTCACGGAGACGATTTCGATGGCTTCGGTGCCACCGGATCCGGTCCCGTTGCTGGTTTCGTTGAAGGCGGTCGATCCGGCGGAGTATCCATACTATGGAACTGCCGAGTTGGAGCCGGCGATGAGCTTGCAACAGGCGCTCGATGGCGATTCCGCGGTGGTGGCGGACGAGTTTCTGATCCGGCTGAACGCTCAGGTGGGACAGACGCTGCGGCTGGGGGGCAGGAATTTCAGGATTGCGGCGGTGCTGAAGCAGGAGCCGGACCGGATGACGGCTGGGGCGGGCATGGGGCCGCGGGTGATGATTTCCCAAGCCGCATTGGCCCGGACTGGGCTGATTGCCATGGGCAGCAGGGCTAGCCAGCGGTTGCTGCTGAAGCTACCCGAAGGGAAAAATACTGGCCTGAAGACGGGTGTTGGTGCGGTTGATCCGGTGGCAATGCGGAAGCAGCTTGAGGATGCGCTGCCGGATGCGCAGGTGATGGATTTCCGCGAGGGGAATCCAGGGCTGAGCCAGGGGCTGGATAATTCGACTGCGATCTTGAGCTTGATCTGCCTGGTGGCCATGGTGCTGGGGGCAATTGGCGTGGCAATGGCGATGCATGCGCATCTGGAACAGCGCATGGATATGCTGGCGATTTTGAAGGCTGTGGGCGCGGGGTCGGGGGATTTGCTGCGGATTTTTCTGCTGCAGACGCTGGGGCTGGGGCTGGCTGGAGGTGTGCTCGGCGTGGCCGCGGGTGTGGGTGTGATGATGGCGCTGCCGGCGGTGTTTGGGAATTTGCTGCCGGTTCATGCGGTGCTTGATTTTCCGTGGAAATCAGCGGCTGCCGGGTTGGGAACGGGGCTGCTGACAACGCTTCTGTTCTGCCTTCCGCCGCTGCTGGATGTGCGGGGAATAAGGCCGGTGCTGGTGTTGCGTCGGTTGGTGGAACCGGGGCCGGAGGGGATTGGCGGGTGGTTTGCGCGCTGGTGGGCGCGACGGTTGCAGATTGGAATTTCAGTGCTGGTGGTCGGGGCCCTGGGCGGAATTGCGTGGGCGCTTTCCGACTCTGCAAAAGTGGGAACGTGGTTCGCGGTGCTGTTTACGATTGCGCTGATTGTGCTGCTGGTGATGGCGGCGGTGGCGCTTTGGGTGCTGCGGCTTTTGCTCGCCAGCGTCCGTCTGCGGCTGCCTTCGTTTCTGCGCCATGGGCTGGCGAATCTTTATCGGCCGGGAAATCAGTCGGCTGCGGTGCTGGCATCGTTGGGGTTGGGCGTGATGCTGATTCTGGCGGTGTACCTGATGCAGGCGGCGCTGTTGAGGGATTTGCGCGAGACTGCTTCGCCGAAGCTGCCGAATATTTTCCTCATCGATGTGACGACGGACGAGGTTGCCGGAGTGAAGGAATTCTTCGCACACCAGGGCGGCATGGCCGGCGGGTTGGACCTGATGCCGATGGTGACGGGGCGGTTTGTTTCGCTGAATGGGAAAACGCTGGATCAGTTGAAGGAACAGCATTTTCCGCGCCGCATGTTGGAGAGCGCCAGGCTGAGCTGGGCCGATGCGCCGCCGGATGGCGACAAGGTTTTGCAGGGGAAATGGTGGAGGGATGGTGGCGCGGTGGAGATCGCCGTGGGGACTGGAGTTGCTGAGCGATTGCATTTGGGGATTGGCTCGGCAGTGGAACTGGAGCTGGGCGGAACGGTGCGGACGCTGAAGGTGGCGGCCATTTATCGTGCCGATGGGCAGCATTTGGGGATGCAGGCATCGTTTGTGCTGCCGTCGGGGCAGGCGAAGGACGAGACGTCTACCTGGTACGGTGGCGCGCACATCGATCCAAAACAGGTGGGGGCGATGGAGCGGGCGTTCTTTCAGGCCTATCCGACGATCACGGTGATCAACCTGGCCGATGTACTGGAGCGGATTGAGAGCGTGGTCAATCAGATCACGTTTGTGGTGCGGTTTCTGGCGGGTTTCTCGATATTCGCGGGGCTGATGATTCTTGCATCGAGCATTGCCAGTACGCGGTTCAGGCGGATGCGGGAGGCAGTGGTGCTGAAGACGCTGGGGGCGACGCGGATGCGGATTGTTCGTACTTTCAGCGTGGAATTCAGTGTGCTGGGATTGCTGGCGGGATCGGTGGGCGTGGTGTTTGCGAACATTCTGACGCGGGTGCTGCTGAGCAGGTTGGAAGTGGTGTTCCACATCGAGTGGTATGCGACGCTGATTGCGCTGGTAGGGACAGCGGTGTTGGCTACGGCGACAGGATGGATTGCGAGCTACCGGATTCTGGGGTTGAGGCCGCTGGAAGTGCTGCGGGAAGAGTAAAGACAGGGAATAGGGAATAGGGAATTGGGAATAGGGAATAGCCCGCGCCGGTCTAGTTATTTGGCTTCCCACCCATTTCACGATGAAGCTGTGAAATGGATGGGGCACCCGGCGCTCGGCGAAGTCTGCGAGTGTGCGAATCAACTATTGATTGCCTGCGGTCTCAAGCAGGAGCGCATTGGTGACTACCTGCTCGCCTGGTTGGAGGCCGGAGAGAATTTCCTGCCGGTTTCCATCGAGCATTTTTCCGGCGTGAACCTCTTTGCGCTTGAACTGGTTGCCGCCTGCGGGGAGATAGACCCAGTCGCGATCGTGGAGATGGAGAACGGCATCGGACGGGACCTCGGCGTGGGTCTCTTTGGTGCGGCCGGTGAAGGTGGCAGTGCCGAACATGCCCAGCTTGAGGAAGCCGGGATTGGGAACTTCGATGCGGACCTTCGCGGTGCGGATGGAGGGATCGAGAATGGGGCCGATGTCGCTGATGCGCCCGGCGATGGGGCGATCGGGAAATGCGTTGAGTTTGATGCGCGCTTCCTGGCCTAGTTGCAGGCGGGAAATATCGTTCTCGAAGACGTCGCAAACGATCCAGACGACGGAGAGGTCGGCGATAGTGAAGGCAGTTGCCGAGCCGGAGAGGTTGACGCCGGCGGCCGCTGCGTTGGTGACGTTCTGCGCAACAATGACGCCGGAGATGGGGGCGTATACGTTGACGATGGGGCTGGGGTGGTTCTTGTCTACGCCCAGTGTTTGCAACTGCTCTTCCGCGGCGGTGAGATCGGCCTTGGCGTCCTTCTCGGTGTCTTCTGCCTGCTCCAGCATAGCTTGCGAAATTGCGCCGTGCTTGAGGAGGTCGTCGGCGCGCAGGTAGGCCTTGTTGGCTAGTTGCTCGTCGGCCGCTGCTTTCAGGTAGGTGTTGAAGGCGCTGGTGATGTCGGGGCTCTGCACCTTGAGCAGCAGTTGGCCTTTCTTTACGTTGTCGTCTAGACGGGCTTTGATGTCGACGACTCGACCGTTGGCGAGGGAGATGACAGGGATTTCGCGGGATATGTCGGGAACGACGGTGGCGGTGGCGGTCAATTCCGAGGCCGACTCGATTTGTCCGGCGGGAGTGAGAGGGAACTTTGCCACGTCCTTGCTGTCGATGGAGATCAGGTTCATGTCGGCCACCTGAATGACCTGCGCGGGGGGGGGCGCGCCATCGCCGGTGTCTTTGGCTTTGCAACCGGAGAACAGGCTGAGCGAAGCGGCCAAGGTCACTGTGAGGGAAATTCTGGGGAGGTGTTTCAAAAAGGGATAGGAAGTCATTGGATTACCTCGCGACCGACAGCAAGATTCAGTTGTCCGGCTGCGGTCAGATAGGTGCCGACCAGTTGCACATAGGCCAGTTGCACTGCGCGGAAATCGCTTTGCGCGTTGAGGAAGTCGATAAGTGAGGCGCCGCCGTGCTGGTAGGCGTAGGTCACGGTGTCGCGGACGCGGAGGGCCTGGTCGTTGTATTGAGCCTTGTATGGCTTGAGAAGAGCAACGCTGCTCTCCACCTGCGTGTATGCTGAATCGACATCGCTGAAAACCTGGGCGCGCGCGGCTTCAGTCATCTGCTGGTTGCGGCCGATGTCGATGAGTGTGCGCTTCTTCTCGCCTTGATTTTTATCGAAGATGCGGAGCGGGATGCTGACACTGGCGCCGAGGGTCTGGATGCCATTGGGGTTATTGTTCGACGAATTGTACGTATACCATCCGCTAAACGTCGGATCGGTGGACCCGTTTGAGATTGCCAGTTTGTGGTTGGTCTGAGACTGGAGAATCGCCTCGAGTGCGGCCTGCAGATCGGGTCGCGCATCCAACGCGATCTGGCGGAAGTCATCCAGAGGCCTCAGGGTATCGGAGAAGTCGAACGGTCCGGCCACATCGAACTGTTCTAACGGTGTGCGGTCATTGAGCAACTGGAGGAGTTGGATCTTCGCGGTCCGCAGATTGACAATGGCCGTCTGAATCTCCGACTCATATTGGACACGGAACAACTCGATGCGATCCAGATCGATTTGGGCAATGTCGCCTGCTCTGAAGCGGTCGCGGCTGATTTGGATAATGTGGTCGTAATATTCCAAATCGGCTTTCGCAAGATCCAGGACGGCCTTGGCCTCCAACGTGTTCACGAAGGCTGCGCGAAGCGTGAACTCAAGTGTCCGTTTCAGATCCTCGTGCTGAGACTCGGCGATGGCGGTGCCCTGTTTGGCCCTTTCAAGCCGTAGTTCGCGTTTGTGCTCACGCTCATGGAGGTAACTGAGGCTGGCGACGAGATCTGTTCCCTTGAGCGGCTGCCAGGCTCCATCATGCGGGGCAATTTGTGTGGCATCGGTGGAGGCGGTGGCCTGAGGATTGGGGCGTAGAAAAGCAGTAATTTCGGCAGCCTTCATCTCGTCCACGCCGAGGGCATCCGCCTTGAGGGCAGGGTTTGCGGCTTCGAACCTTGCCTTGACCTGATCCCAGGTCAGGGCGTTCTGCGGCAAAGCCCAAGCAGGGGCCAGAACGAGCAGACAGGCTGCTGCGGAGGCAGTGAGGAAAGTGAAGATGCGCTTCATACAAAGCCTTAGCGCCGTGGTCTGCACGGCGGACACAGGAGGTGAAGATGGCAACGATGTAAGGGAAAGTAGCGAAGGATCAGGCGACGGGCGGGGGGCGGTTCTGGATGGGAGCCAGTGCGGGGTGGCCGGAGACTCGGACAAGGGGCGTGCCGGGAGTTGCCATGCGTTGCACGCCGAAGGAAAGGCCGTCGAAGATTGGCAGCGGAAGAGCCGCTACGTGAGGAAGGATGGAGTGCGGGGTTGAACACTTATGGTCCCGGCGCACCAGGCAGTCGGCTTCGGCGGGGTTCTGGGCAGCCTGCAGGTCGTCGGTGACCGATACGACGGGGAACAGGATCAGCACGAGCACCGCCAAGGCCACGAACTGCATTCGGCGGTTCATGCCGGTGCGCGGGGCAAAACGTACCCACAGGCAGACCATCGCGGCCGCCAGCAACGTCCAACCCAGATTTAGGACCAGCTCCATTGTCAATGCCGATTCTACAACAGATAGATATGCCAGTGAGGACTGAACTCCAGGTTCAATCTCGCACAAGCGTGAATGGGGGTTGGGCTGGGGATTTCTAAATTTGCCATCAATCTTCACTTGTGGACTGCTTTTTTGGTCTTGTGAACGAACTGCGACTTCACAGGTGGCGTGCGGCGGTCAATTGGAATGCTTGTTCGTCGGGTTTGACCATGAGGGGGAATCTCCTTATGATAATCAAGGTGGTTGGCGGTTTTGGACGTCCTGTCCGGACCCTTGCCAGCCCGGCTGCAAGACGAGCCAATCTGCGCTTGTTGCCCCTTCGTTCAATGGTAGGACAGCTGCCTCTGGAGCAGCATATCGGGGTTCGAATCCCTGAGGGGCAACCAATAACTCAAAAACTGACTCTCCCTTCCTCTACTTCGCTCGACGTATCTCTACGCACCTCGACGGTTCTAACCAAATTAAATCAGTTATTTACAGATGATAAACACCTCCAACTTCGCTCAATCAGCGTCCCACCCCTACGGACAGGGCACCTCCCGACCGGTGCTTTGCGGCATGTACTTTTGAGAGTAATGTCGAAAAGTACATGGAAATCGGACCATGTACTTTTCGGCGTTCAAAAAAGTACATGGTTGAGAAGGGGAGAGCGATGACGGGTAAGCTATCGAACTTGAAATGTGAAAAGGCCCAGCCAGCCGCAAAACCGTACTCGATTTCCGACGGGGGTGGCCTTTACCTCTGGGTCACGTCGGCCGGAGGAAAGCTCTGGCGGTGGGGCTACAGTCACGCCGGGAAGAACAAACTGATGTCGTTTGGCAAGTACCCGGATGTGCCGCTGGCCGAGGCACGTAAACACCACGCCAATGCGCGGGCGGAACTGGCCAGAGGGGTTGACCCGATGGCCCTGCGGAAGGAGACCAAGGAGCAGGCAAAGGTTGAACCGGCCGAACCCGTCGCTGAAGAGCCAAAGGGGCTCACATTCGGGGCGTTGACTCTGAAGTGGTATGACTGGTGGAAGAAAGGCATGAACGCCAAGTATGCCAAGAACGTCCTAGTCAGGCTGGAAGGCGACATCATCGCCAAGGTGGGCACCAGACTCCCCGCAGAGATCACCCGTATGGAGTGGGTCCAGGTGACCCAGGCTGTCGATGAACGCGGTGCTCGCGACATTGCCAAGCGCAACCTTCAGTTCGTCAAGGGGATCTACGACTGGGGGCTGGACCGCGGACTCCTGGACCAAAACGCCCAGAACCCCGCGGCGGGCATCAAGCCCCACAAGATTCTGTCGAAGGTGGTGGAGGAACACTTCGCGAGCCTCCCGATCCAAGAGATTCCAGAGTTGCTTTGCAAGATGCGGGACTACAACGGTTCGGCAGTCACGCGGATCGCGATGGAATTGCAAAGTCTCACCTTCCTGCGTACCGGTGAGTTGATCGGCGGTCTTTGGCCTGAGATCGACTGGAAGTGGAAAATGTGGCGTGTTCCCCCCGAGCGGATGAAGATGAAGAGGCTCCATCTTGTACCGCTTGCAACCCAATCTATAGCTCTGCTTGAACGGCTACGTTCTATCACCGGAGAGAGCGGCCGACTGTTTCCGGTCGAGGGCGACGGTCCAGGTTTCATGTCGAACAACACCATCTTGCAGGCGCTGGGGCACATGGGCTACAAAGGGCGAATGACCGGGCATGGATGGCGGGCAGTAGCGGGAACGTTCCTCCGCGAAAAGCGGTTCAACGCGGACCACATCGAAGTGCAACTGTCACATTCCAAGAAAAGTAAAGATCAAGTCGCAGCCGCCTACGACCAGGCGAAGTACATCGACGATCGCATTGCGATGATGCAGTTCTGGGCTGATTCTCTTGACGAGCTCCGAGAGGGGAAAACTGAAATCATTGAGTACGCCCTGAAAGAAGGACGGCAATAAAACGACCACGCAGAAATGGCCTCATCGGTTTAGCCCGGCGAGGCATTTTCCTTTTGAGCGATAGATGTGAGCCGTATCGCTCACAATAAAAGGTGTACAGCACCCGCGGGGAGGATTCTTGGCGGCCCAGTCGCTTCAGGATCACAACTCCAGAGGGGAGATCATCCATCTCCCGGTGCTGTCCTGCCATCCGCTTAGGACGGCTCTGTACAGCAAGCGTCCATTCAGATTACACTCAGCCCGAGAATCCCCCCCAAAAAACAAACGCGCTACAGGCTCCAGGAGTGATCCGCCCGAACCGTCTGACATATGGACCCGTCCAGATCGCCGGCGTCGTAGGGCGATGGTGTTCATGCATGCATGCGGGCATGCAGGCGCACTGGACAACCCCTTCCGCTCGGTCGTGCGATTGTGTATTCTGCACGCGGAGGTTCTGTCCATGACCAGCAAGGAACTTCGAGCGCTCTTTGATGAATTCAATGGCAGGTACTTTGACGGCAGGCTACCCCCCTGCGCGATCCGCACTGGGGTGAAGCTTCGAGCGCGGGATCACGTGGCTGGCTGGTGCCACGCGACAAAGCCGATCATCATGATCAGGCGTGTACTCTCCAAAGCAGATTCAATTGGCACCCTGCTCCACGAAATGGTACACGCGGCCGTTGGCCCATCCCAGGGCCATAACAAACGCTGGGCGCTGGAGATGGTGAGGATTCAGGAACTGGGGGCATCGTTCACGGGGGATGACCTCGACCTCAAGATGATGCTTGACATCGGGGCTTACGATGGCCCGGTAAACCGTCCGACAAAGGGAGATTTTGGCGCGGTGACCGCGGACGTGCTTTCGGACCGACCGGGTACGACATTTACGATGGCCGTGCGCTGGTACATGCACAGCCATGGAGCCCCGGTGGAAACGGTCGCAGACTTTGTGGCGCGTTACCCCTGGGCGAAGGCGGTCTATCGAGAAGAGCGCAGAATACTGACCGTGAGACGCCGCGATGAGGAAATGTGGAGACTTATGAAACTTTACGACGCCGGTGAGGAGTTGACCCCAGAGCAGACGAAGGCCCTTGCGCGTTGGAGCAAGCAGATGGCGAAGATAGCCCAAGGCAGCCCCAGAGAGCGCTCGCCGGTTCCCGCCTGACACATGGACCCGTCGCGAAGCCGGCACAGCGGGGCGGTAGTGTGCTGTTCTATACAGCGATGGCGCCGGTGTAGAATGCACGCGGGGGTAGGACCGTGGGATACAACAATTCTCTGAGTAAGGGAAACCGCCTCGGCGCTGCGCTCCAGAGTTCCCTGGAAACTGGCGACAGGGAGACCATCGAGGCAGCCACACGAAGCTTCGTCTTTTATTCTTGCCACTACGTTCTCCGCCGCACGATGCAGCGCTGGCATCACCGGCCGAGGTCGTTTGACTACGACTATGACTGGTGGGAAGAAGGCATCGAGGATGTTGCAGTGGAGCGCGTCGTCGAGGGCGCCTTCAGTCCTCACAATTCCTGGAAGCACATGGACGCTGAGGGAGAGTTTGACATGGTAGGCACGATCATTGACGACGTCTGGGACCAGGCCGTGGCGAGCTGGCGGATAAAAGGGAGCGAGGCGGAGTTGACCCGCTTGCACCAGCGCATTCGCCACATGATGACCTGACGCAGAAAATCCCCGAGGTTTATCACTCCTTGGGGATTGCATTTTCTGCTCGTACTGGACACCGCCTGTGAAGCTTCAGTTATCCATGCAATGAGCCTACGCCTAGTTGAGGCAATAGCTGCGTCGGCAACGCATCGCTATTCGAGCGGCTCTACCAACTCCGGCCTGTTGTTGCGCACGCTTCCCACATCGGGGCCAACCTTCCAGGCTTTCATTCCTTCGGCTGGATACGGTCGCAGTAGATCGACCGGCAGGTGTGATGGCTCGCCCGGAGCAAGCCAGCGCTCATAGTCCCGCGGCGAGAGGATCACCGGCATCCGGTTGTGAATCGGTGGGCCGTTGGTGGGTTGCATGAGTTCATTCGGGTCTGTGGTAATAACTGTGTAGGTTTCCAACCTTCTGCCGGTAGCCTTGTCCTTCCACGTCTCCCAGAGGCCAGCGAATGCGAACAGGTCACCATCCTTGAGAGCGATGGCGTAAGGCTGTTTTGTCTTCGCGTCGATCTTCGACCACTCGTAGAACCATCCGGCAGGCACCAGGCAGCGACGTTTCTTCATCGCCTCACGGAAGGCCGGACTGGTGGTAACTATTTCTGCCTTTGCGTTGATGGTGTTGAACGCGGCCTTGCCATCCTTTGACCAGAAGGGCACCAGGCCCCAGCGCATGACTGTCAGCTCACGTTCGCCGGTCTCTCCGTCCAGGCGAACTACGGGTTGCATTGACTGCGGCGCGATGTTGTATGACGGCTCAAAGTAAGAGTCATCGAAGACGCTGGTGTCGTGCGCCTGCATCCATTCCGCTATGCGCTGTTTGTCTGCCCTGCGTCCGTATCTGCCACACATGGCGGTATTCTATCGGTGCGGAGGAATCATGGCCTATACAAAAATCGCGCTTGAGGTCGTTGTTCACGATGACGATGCAGAGATTCTGGAGCAGGCGCTGAACGATGCGATGGACAAGATTGACGGTCAGTTGACTGTGTACTCATCGGCGATCACGACCGCTGCAACCAGTGAGCCCGAGAACGCCGCCGAGATTGCCGGATAGTGTGCCCCAAACAAGACCCTGATAGCCCCGTGCCGTGATCGGTGTCGTGCAGTAGGCCGGGACCTGCGTGGACAATTGTCGTCGTATGGCGGCCATGAGCAATCTGATATAGAAGCTTCTCCGATTGACATCAGGCCGCGCTTGCTTCGCCATGACGTCGTGCCTGAGCCAGACGACACTACCGATCACAATTCCTACGCCCCGGAGCATGCCCCGGATGAGGTGATCGACTTCGGACCTAACGTCCATCCCGCCACTCACGCGGAAGTCATGTCCAGGCTCCAGGTTCAAGGCCCTATCTCGAAACTCAAAAAAGGATCAGAGCTATGCATGACGCCAAATGCGCAGCACCCGCTGCTGAGCCGAATGGGAGGAAAGCCGACGGCAAATGAAAACGACAATATAGCCATGGCGATGCGCGTCTTCTACGAGCGTGAGCTTGAGACCGCAACCCAGCAGATGGAAATCGAAGGTGCGGCTCTCGATCAGGTCGTCGGGGAGCCGAACGTACTGGCCGGGTGGCTCTGCAACAAGGCGGCGGGGTTATCCCGGTGTAACTCGGTGGCGCAGAACCTGCCCACTTGTGAGAGCGCAGAAGAAGACTATCTTTTTGGATTAAAACCGAGCAATATTGCACAGTTTTCGAAGCGGGGTAGTGAAAAACTGCGAGCATCGTTCGCGAGATATGCGAAGGGAAGGGGAGAGCCATGGCCATACGCGCACCGGTAATTTAACACCACATGCACTTCTAGTTAGACACTACATAGGCTTTTGACATTTCAAAAAAGACGATATCGGGAGACCGATATGCGTCTTTTCGTGTTTTTGGGGGAAACTTCAAGAAATCATCGATAACAACGGAAAGGCAATGGAGGTAGAGAATGATGCCAGAAAAACCTAATACGAATGATGTAGAGACAGTGTTGAACAAGGATTCCTTGTTCTCAGAATTCGAGAGAAAGGGCCCGCAGTCTGATGAGGCCCGACGACGTATTGGTGGAGGGGAGGACGCATGAGACAAGATTTGGAGGCATTGAATGGGGTACGGATGCGTTTCAAGGCGACTGTAGAGCGGTTCGGCAGGAAGCCGGCTTGGAATAGCCCGCTGCCGCTACAGACCATCCTCCTGTCGCAAGTGCAGCGCTTAGACACCGGCGATGAGGTGACGGACCACTTGTGGTTCACGAAGGGGGCCGCTTGGCTCGGGGTGGGCGTGGGGGATCAGGTGGAATTCGACGCCAGTGTGACGACCTATATCAAGGGCTACCAAGGTAACCGCGTTGACCTGATGTGGGATCGCCCAGCGCCTGAGTTGGATTATCGCCTTGAGCGGCCGACCAAAGTCCTGCGCATTCGACCTACAGCTACGCTGCCCTCAGGGCCCTCCTCACCCCATGACGCCGGGGCCTAGTCAGATCGTCGGCGCCAAAAGGCAGAGGTAGAAGCTCCACGCAGGCGCGGCACGGTGAACTAGGCCAGCGGTTTTATCTCAATCGTAGGGCTTGGCCTCGAAGCTTGAGTGCGTCAAACCCGCTCCCCAACAACCAAGGACTGAGGAAAAGCGATGGACCTTCAAATTCAACCCGAACTGATCCAGATCGAACTAAGGCGGACGATGAGTGTCGCAATCAAGGGCTGTGACTATATCTACGGCCCCGCAGGACAGGCCGGGGAATATGCACCGCTGGCCGCGAATCCTTACCGCGGATGCGGTCACAAATGCGGCTACTGCTATGTCCCGCGAGTGCTCCACATGACGCGGGAGTTGTTTGACGCGGGCGCGATTCCCCGGCCGGATTTCCTTCAGCATCTGCGCCAGGACGCGGCCAAGTATCTCCTGTCCGGCATCACCGCACAGGTGATGCTCAGCTTCACTACGGACCCCTACCACCCAGGCGATACAACGCTCACGCGCCAGACGATCGAGGTGCTTCGCGATTATGGATTGGGCTTCTGTATCCTGACCAAAGGTGGCACGCGGGCGCTGCGCGATCTCGATCTCTTCCGGCCGCATCGCGACTCATTTGCCTCCAGCCTCACGAGCCTGGACGATGCTTTCTCCCTCAAGTGGGAGCGGGTCGCAGCGCTGCCGGGCGATCGAATCGCGACTCTCAAGAAGTTTCATGACGCTGGCATCTTTACATGGGTCAGCTTGGAGCCCGCCCTCGATTGTGATGCGAGCCTTGAGATCGTGCGCCAGACGCATGAGTTTGTCGATCTGTACAAGATCGGCCGTGCCAACTACCTGCCGATCACCAAGACCACAGATTGGCAGAGCTACACGCACCGGATGGTCGAGCTTTGCGAGTCCCTCGGCGCGGCCCACTACATTAAGCGCGATCTGCAGGGGTATCTGCCCCAGGGCTACAGCAACCCGCTGCGGGTGCAGCAGTACCATGAGGAGCGGCCATGACAAGTCAATCAGTAGATAACCCCCGCAAGGCGTTAGCCGTCCTCGACCCGGACGTAAATGTTGGGGCGATTCACCAGGCCGATCTGAGCCGCATCGAGGCCGCACTGGAGAAGTTGGCGGATGGGCTCAGCCCCGAGGATGCAGCGCTCGAAATCGAGATGCGCGGAGAGTTGATCGCCGTCGAGCGGCGCCTGTTTCCTGGCCGCTTGGAGCGAGCTAGGATCATGCTTCGTTACCAAGCCCTTTACCAGCCGCAACGGAAGTTCGCCAGATTCTTGAAGGCCGTCAATATTGCGCATCAGACTGCATACGATTTGATCGCGATTGCGGAAGCGGAGATAACCGGACCAACCAATTGTACGGAATCCGTACAATCGACTCCCACAGAGGACAACTGTGTCCCGCCCAAATATGGTTTCGATCTCGCGGTGGATAAGGCATGCAAGAGTTTACTGCGTATCTTCCATGGCCTCGACTTGGTTCAGCGCCAGCAGGCGCTTGCGGCAGTCAGCGATCGCATTGCCGCGACGCCGCTGCCGGTGACGATCGAGGGCAAGACCGCGCCTCGTAAAGCCGCGATTCCGGTTACAGGAAGATGAGGGTATAACCGTGCCGAAAAATCGAAAGGGAAAGATGATCGATGCTGTCCTGGTAGGCAGCATCGACTGGGCCAAGGCTAGGAATGCGGCGATCGAGATGACCGCCAAACTCCGCGGTGAGGTTGACGGACTCCAAAGCCTACTCGCAATACAGGACGCGTACTCACCCGTGGCGTGGCTGAATGTATGCCAGCAACTCCGCATCGTAACCGACGGCATGTGTGTGATGCGAATGCTGGCCCAGGGCAAAGAAAGCCGTCAGATCGCTGCTGAAACGGGCATCTCGTCCGGTTCCATCGCCGCCTACAAAGCTTGGAACATAATGTACACCGAGTCAATCAAGCGGGGCGTGCTCAAGCGGATCAAGATCAAAGGTCGTACCGCGGCAGAGCAGGCGGCCGCCATTGCGTTCTTGCGGATGTGTGGTATCGCGTTTGATGTTCAATCTCATGAACTATAGGAGCGGGGCGTATTGCTCAGCGCTCCGCTCGCGGCGTGAACATGAACTTCTCAAACTCCGGACCGCCACAATCAACGATGAACTCGCGCAGGATGAGGCCGACAGTGCTAACGGGGTACGCACTGGCGACTCGGCGCGATCTCGGCTATGGAACAGCACCTACCAGGGGGACAGCGGGCGTCCCCCGAACTTCAGAATCAAATTCCCGGAGGGGTGATCGTCCATCAAGGGGTTCCACGAAGGACGATGGGCATCCTCAGGTGTTGTCCATTTGGAGAGAGGCGACTCCCGCACGGCGGGCGCTCAGGCAAGAGAGTCACGGACATCATCTTACTTGAACCAGCGGATACAACATTGCGAAGCCACTGTGATGGTCGGCGCAGTCCACGACAGCTACAACGCCGCGAAGTAGCAGCCGATTGATTTGCCGTAGGATAATAGTGCATTGTATTCACAGCGCACCCGATCCAGGCGAATCTTTATGGACTTTGTGGTTATCGATGTAGAAACAGCCAACCAGAGCCCGTCAAGCATCTGTCAGATCGGCGTTGCTTCCTTTAGCAAAGGAAGACTTGTCCATGCGTGGGGAACTCTCGTCAACCCCGAGGACTGGTTCTTGCCCTTCAATGTTCAACTTCACGGAATCCGACCATGCGATGTCGTCCAGGCTCCGACCTGGATTGATTTGCAGTCTGAACTTCGTAACCGTCTTGAACGGCACATCCTCGCCAGTCACACATATTTTGACCGGGGAGCGATGAACGGTGCGAATGAGCGTTATGGGCTGAAGCCCATTTCAGTTGCGGGCTGGATCGATACATGTCAGATTGCCCGCACAGCGTGGCCTAGTCTTCCCAATCACAAGCTAACCAGTCTTTCCCGTACCTTCGGAATTGCTTATGAAGCGCACGATGCCGCTGAGGATGCCCGTTGCGCGGGAGAAATATTGATTCTTGCAGTTCGGAGCACCGGCTTAAGCTTGGATGAGCTTTCGGGGGGAACTCGCGTCCGCGCTGGTCTGGCAAGATACCCCATTCGCAAATCAGCCCTACTATAGCCACCTTCATGCTGAAATGGGGGCATGGCGGTCAACCCCAGGGCAGGCAATCGTCTTCCCGCGTGTGCGAGGAACATAAACTTCTCCCGCAGAACCTTGAGCAATTCGCCGATTCATCCCCGCATGTGCGGGGAACACACCTTCGTCTCAAGCCACTTCTTGATTCCATCCGGTTCATCCCCGCGTGTGCGGGGAACACCTTCTCAATCAGGCCGGCCGTAGAATACTCACCGGTTCATCCCCGCGTGTGCGGGGAACACCGAGCCGGATGCTGCGATTACGAGTGCCACGCCGGTTCATCCCCGCGTGTGCGGGGAACACCTCGACCACCGGCGAGACCTTCGACCCCAAGGCCGGTTCATCCCCGCGTGTGCGGGGAACACTTTGGCCAGTTGCTGCCGAATGTGCCGCTGGCCGGTTCATCCCCGCGTGTGCGGGGAACACCCCGGCGCAATACAACACTGCGGACTTTCGCTACGGTTCATCCCCGCGTGTGCGGGGAACACTGGCGGGCAGCTAAGGCAGGTGAATTCAAGCCCGGTTCATCCCCGCGTGTGCGGGGAACACGCTGTCGAGACTCACCTGAGCGCGGGCACTGCCGGTTCATCCCCGCGTGTGCGGGGAACACCGCGGCGCGCGTTTTGTAATCATCGGCATTCGCGGTTCATCCCCGCGTGTGCGGGGAACACCGGCGACACCGACCCCGGCCCAATCGCCTTTTCGGTTCATCCCCGCGTGTGCGGGGAACACCAAAGTTTCAGCTATCCGCACGCCACACAACAGGCTTTTCTGGAAGCGCACGAGTTGGCGTTCGCCTGGTTTGGCGGGGTCTTTCGCACTTTGCGATTCGATAACCTGTCC
>Ga0302275_10001115_pt1 | contig 29034 bp, 19 predicted proteins | sample III_Bog_N2_2_FD_200229 | JGI IMG/M metagenome (GOLD analysis project Ga0302275, IMG submission 200229) | Peat permafrost microbial communities from Stordalen Mire near Abisko, Sweden - III_Bog_N2_2 | ecosystem: Environmental > Terrestrial > Soil > Wetlands > Peat | place: Sweden: Abisko... | reverse complement strand
ATCTGATCTACGGTTGATTTGCTCATGGGTGCTGGTTCAGCGAGCCATTCTGCCATTCGTTTGGCGACTGGAAAAATAGGGGAAATCAGACTTAAATGACACCAGTAAATAACCCCAAATAAGGGTGGATTTGTTGCCACTAGGCGTTGCCACTGACCCCCTATCTTGAAAGAAACCCAATGAAATCAAAGTGGCGGAGAGAGGGGGATTCGAACCCCCGATACGGCTTTTGGCCGTATAACGGTTTAGCAAACCATCGCCTTCAGCCACTCGGCCATCTCTCCGTTAGATTGATTCCATTGGTGTTGATGCATTTCAGACACCTTGGAACAATTTGTGTTAGCCAATCGTCGATATTTTAGGGAATGAAACGCAACGCATGTTCATTACCTCAAAAGTCTTTGGTTGGCAAAGTCACGATGTGAATATACAAACGGCATTGGATAACGGCAAGGGGGGAATTTGAGGGAACAGCCATCAACTACTCCGGAATTTTTGAGAACATGGTCCAGTGGATATTGTTTAATAATCTTGAGTCGGGTTTGTTTTTGACTACGTAGTTTTGGCTTTGCCGATGGTTGAGATTAGATTCGTCAAAATTGGAATTAAATTGCGAACGGATGCATTATACTTTAACTGAATTCGTGGCCTATAGTCTTTTGCGCATGGCGCATTCAAATAAGGCGGATGTTGTGCATTTCATGCTTGTTGATGGCAGAGGAAGGAACAGTTGTTGAACGACTTAAAAGCAAACCGGACTAAATATCATGGCACCAACTGTATCTTCAAATATGACCGCCGAAAAGCAGCGCCTGGCGGAAGACCAAGCTGGCCGGCAAAACTGGCGGCGCTGGGGACCGTATCTTTCCGAGCGGCAATGGGGCACGGTGCGCGAGGATTATTCGCCCGGCGGCAACGCCTGGGAATATTTTCCGCACGATCACGCCCGCAGTCGCGCATATCGCTGGGGCGAGGACGGCCTGGCCGGTTTCAGCGACGACATGCAGCATCTTTGCCTCTCGCTCGCGCTGTGGAACGGCCAGGACCCGATTTTGAAGGAGCGGTTATTCGGTCTCACGAATTCCGAGGGCAACCACGGCGAGGACGTGAAGGAAGTGTATTACTACCTCGACGCGACGCCGACGCATTCCTATTTAAAATTCCTCTACAAATATCCGCAGGGCGCATTTCCCTACTTGCAGCTCATCGAGGAAAACCGGCGGCGCGGCGCGGACCAGCCGGAGTTTGAACTGCTCGACACCGGCTTGTTCGATGCGGACCGGTATTTCGATGTCTTCGTGGAATACGCCAAGGCCGGACCGGACGATATCTTGATGCTTATCACGGTTCACAATCGCGCTCCGGGCGGAGGGCCACCCGCCAAGCTGACATTGCTGCCGCAACTGGCTTTTCGCAACACTTGGTCGTGGATTCCGAACGGGCGCAGACCAAAATTCTCGGCGGACAATGGCGGCGTCAAAATCGAACACGCTCAACTGGGCAATTTACGCCTCGACTGCGATGGCAATCCGAAGCTGCTTTTTTGCGAGAACGAGACCAACGTGCGCCGGCTGTTCAACCAGCCGGAGGCGAAAGCTTTTTTCAAGGACGCCTTTCACGAATTGGTCATTGCCGGAAATAAATCGGCGGTGAATCCCGCGCAAACCGGCACCAAGGCGGGGGCGGTCTATGAACTGAATGTGCCGGCGGGGCAGTCGGTCACCGTGCGGCTGCGGCTGGCGAAGTCGGACGCCGCATCGGCCGGCAAGCCGTGGGATGACTTCGACGCGATTTTTGCCCAGCGGCGAAATGAGGCGGATGAATTTTACGCCGTGCTGCAAAAAGACCTGGCCGATGCCGACGCGAAATTAGTTCAACGTCAGGCGTTCGCGGGCATGATCTGGAGTAAACAATTTTTCCACTACGATGTGCCGCTTTGGTTGGACGGCGATCCCACTCAGCCGCCGCCGCCCGCCGCCCGCAAGCACGAGCGCAATTCCGACTGGCGGCACCTGAACAACGCCGACGTGATCTCCATGCCGGACAAGTGGGAGTATCCGTGGTTCGCGGCGTGGGACTGGGCGTTTCATTGCCTCGCGCTGGTGGAGGTGGACGCCGAGTTTGCCAAGAGCCAGCTCGTCCTGCTGATGCGCGAATGGTATATGCACCCGAACGGCCAGTTGCCCGCCTATGAATGGGCGTTCGGCGATGTGAATCCGCCGGTGCATGCCTGGTCCGCGTTTCGCGTGTTTCAGATTGACCGCCGGCAGCGGCAGGAAACCAATCCGGCGGACGCGGGCGACCTCGTTTTTCTGGAGCGCGTGTTTCAAAAGCTGCTGCTGAATTTCACTTGGTGGGTCAACCGCAAGGACGAGCAGGGCCGAAATATTTTTCAGGGCGGCTTTCTCGGCTTGGACAACATCGGCGTGTTCGACCGCAGCAAACCGCTGCCGACCGGTGGCTTCCTGAGCCAGGCCGACGGCACTAGCTGGATGGCGATGTATTGCCTAAACCTGCTGCGCATCGCACTCGAACTGGCGCAGCACAATCACGTCTATGAAGACATTGCGACAAAATTTTTTGAGCATTTTCTGTGCATCGCCGCCGCCATCAACGGCCAAGGCGAGGACAAGCTGGGTTTGTGGGATGAGGCGGATCAATTTTATTACGACCATTTGAATCTGCCCGACGGTGAAAATGTGCCGATGAAAATCCAGTCCGCCGTCGGGCTGATCCCGCTGCTTGCCGTCGAGGTGTTGGATCCGGACGTGCTCGCACAATTACCGGCCTTCACCAGCCGGATGGAATGGTATCTGAAACATCGCGCGAACCTGTCGTGCCTGATCTCGGACTGGAAAATATGCGGCACGGAAGACCGCAAACTGCTGTCGCTGCTGCGCGGCCATCGCATGAAGGCGCTGCTGAAGCGGATGCTGGACGAGACGCAGTTTCTGTCGGGGCAGGGCGTGCGCTCGTTGTCAAAGTTTCATGAGCAGCATCCCTTTCGTTATGAGACCGGCGGCCAGACTTATGAGGTTGCTTATTGGCCGGCGGAATCGCGCAGCGGCTTGTTCGGCGGCAATTCCAACTGGCGCGGGCCGGTCTGGATGCCGCTGAATTTCCTGCTCATCGAGGCGCTGCAAAAATTTGATCACTACTACGGCGACGATTTCAAGGTCGAGTGCCCGGCCGGTTCGGGGAAATTCATCACGCTCAATGAAGTGGCCGATGAGCTGACGCGCCGCCTCGCCAAAATATTTTTGAAAGGCGACGACGGCCAGCGGCCGGTGTTGAAATATCATCCCAAGCTCGCGACCGACCCGCACTTCAAGGATTACGTCCTGTTCCACGAATATTTTCACGGCGACAACGGTCGCGGCGTCGGTGCGTCGCATCAGACCGGCTGGACCGGCTTGATCGCGAAGCTGCTGCGGCCGCGAAAATAAGTTTTCCGTTGCAAAATTGTTGAAAGGAGCGAAATAGAACAGCCATGAGCGAGAATCATTATGACGTCATCATCATCGGCAGCGGCGCGGGCGGTGGCACGCTGGCGCTCAAGCTCGCACCGTCCGGCAAAAAGATTTTAATCTTGGAACGCGGCGGCTTTTTGCCGCGCGAAAAACAAAACTGGGACACGACGGAAGTATTCGTGAAAAACCGCTACGTTTCCAAGGACACTTGGTATGACAACAACCAGAAGCCGTTTCAGCCCGGTTCGCATTATTTTGTCGGCGGCGCGACGAAAATGTATGGCGCGGCGTTGTTTCGTTTGCGCAAAGAAGATTTCTCCGCGCATCGTACCGCCGATGGCCTGACGCCGGACTGGCCGGTTGGCTATGACGAATTCGAGCCGTATTACACGCAGGCGGAAAAACTTTACCATGTCCATGGCCAGCGCGGCGATGATCCGACCGATCCGCCCGCGAGCGCGCCGTATCCGTTTCCGCCCGTCAGCCACGAGCCGCGCATTCAGGAACTCACCGACAACTTGAAGCGCGCCGGCTATCATCCGTCCTTCGCGCCGACGGGCATTTTGCTGAACGAAGCCGACGCGCCGCACAGCCAGTGCATCCGCTGCGACACCTGCGACGGGTTTCCGTGTCTGGTCCACGCCAAGTCGGATGCCGAAGTCATCGCCGTGCGGCCGGCGCTGCAATATCCAAACGTGACGCTGTTGACCAACGCGCACGTGCAAAAACTGGAAACTAGCGCGAGCGGTCAAGCCGTCACCAAAGTCATCGTTGAGCGCGACGGCCAGCGCGAGGAATTTTCCGGCGATCTCGTCGTCGTTGCCTGCGGCGCGGCTAATTCGGCGCGGCTCCTGTTGATGTCCGCCAACGACAAGCATCCGCGCGGCTTGGCGAACGGCTCGGACATGGTCGGGCGAAATTACATGTTTCACAACTCGATCGCGCTAGTCGCCTTGTCGCGGCGCGCGAACGAAACCGTTTTCCAAAAAACGCTGACGGTGAATGATTTTTATCTGCGCGCGCCCGACTACGAGTTTCCGCTGGGCAACATCCAGATGATCGGCAAATCCCAAGGCCCGATGTTTCGCGAGGATTCGCACGGGTTTGCGCCGGGCTGGACGCTCGACCAGATGGCCAAGCACGCCGTGGATTTCTGGCTTATGGGCGAAGATTTGGGGTTGCCTCAGAATCGCGTGACGCTGAACGCCAAAAATGAAATCCAACTGCACTACGAGTTCACCAACCAGGAGCCGATTAACCGGCTGCGGCAGAAATTGCAGTCCATGCTGGAGCATCTCGATCTGCATCCGCACTTGATTCCGAATAATCTTTACCTGGGCAAACACATTCCCGTCGCCGGCGTCGGCCATCAATCCGGCACCTGTCGCTTCGGCGCCGATCCCAAAAGTTCCGTGCTCGACGTGAACTGCCGCGCGCACGAGTTGGACAATCTTTACGTCGTGGACACTAGTTTCTTTCCCAGCATCGGTGCGGTGAATCCCTCGCTGACCGCCATCGCCAACGCTTTGCGCGTTGGCGACCATCTGCTTCAACGCCTCAAATAAATGGCGCGCCGCAGCGAAATCGTGACGGTGTATGCCGCCGGCGTGGTGCAAGGCATCGGGCTGGTCACGTTTCCGGCGGCAAGCGCGGTGTTCACGAGTCTGACGGATTACGGGCTCTCCAGCACGGAATACGGCGGCATGTTTTTGCCGCAGGCCATCATGGCCATCGTGGCATCGCTCGCGGGCGCGGGTTTGCGAAACTGGCTGGGCACCAAAAAACTCTTTCTGCTCGGCTTGCTTGCGAACCTACTCGCGATGACGCTGCTCGTCGCCAGCCGGTTTGCAATGCGCGAACATTCAGTCGCATACGGCATTCTGCTCGTGGCGACGACCTGCATGGGCATCGGCTTTGGTTTCACCGTGCCGGCGCTGAACACGTTTGCCGCCGCCTTTTTCCCGCAGACGGTGGACAAGGCGGTGCTCGCCTTGAACGCGCTGCTGGGCTTGGGCACGGCGCTGGCGCCGGTCTTCGTCGCGATCTTTGTCGGCTTCGGCATCTGGTGGGCGTTGCCGGTGCTGGTCGGCGCGCTGGTGCTGGGACTGATCCTTTTCAGTTTCACCCAGCCCTTGAACGAAGGCGGAAAAGTTGAAGTCGGTGCCGCGCAGAAAATCAAATTTCCCGCGCGGTTCTGGATCTTCGCCGCGTTTGCGCTGCTCTACGGCGTGTGCGAAACGATGAACGGCAACTGGGCGTCGCTTTACTTGAAGGCACATTTCCACGCGAGTGCGGCGGTGGCGTCGCTGGCGCTGACCTTTTTCTGGGCCACCGTCACGGCGGGGCGCGTTCTGTTTTTCGCCCTTGAAAAATGGGTTCCCGAACCGCTCGTTTGCCGGATTTTGCCGTTGGTGGTGATGAGCGCGCTGATTGCCAGCGCGCTGGTGCCGGAGCAGAATTCAATCGCCGGCCTGCTGACGTTCGCGCTCGCTGGGCTCGGCTGCTCGGCGCTGCTGCCGTTGACCATCAGCTTTGGCCAGAAAGAACTGACGACCATCGCCGCGTCGGTCGCGGGCGGGCTGATTGCATTTTACCAGATCGGCTACGGCCTCGCGGCGTTCGGCGTCGGCCCGTTGCAGGCGGCGGGGTTGCCCTTGAAAACCATATTTGCCGGAACCGCAGTTGTCGCGCTCGCGATGTCTGTGCTATCCTTCGTCGTCACGCGTAAGGCGGGCGTGGCAAAATCAACTTTGCGGTAAATCTAAACCTCATGAACCCAGGAGAAATATATGAGTCTTAAAGGCAAGGTCGCCATCGTCACCGGCGGCAATAGTGGCATCGGCATGGCCATCGTTTTGGAGCTGGCCAAGCAGGGTGCGAACATCGTCATTGATTACGTCGCGCACCCCGAGGCCACAGAAGCGCTCGAAAAACAGGTGCGTGATCTGGGCGATTGCGCGATCGGTGTGAAGGCGGATGTCAGCCAGGTGAGCGAACTGCAAAATTTATTCGATACCGCAGTCAAGGAATTCGGCCGCGTGGACATCATGGTCAACAACGCCGGCGTCGAGACGCGCACGTCCATCCTCGATACCACCGAGGCGCAATTCGAAAAAGTGCTGGCCATCAATCTTAAGAGCGCGTTTTTCGGCACGCAATTCGCCGCGCAGCAGATGATCAAGCAGGGCGGGGGCGGGCGCATCATCAACATCACGTCGGTGCACGAAGACTGGCCGATGCCGGGCAATACGGCCTACTGTCTTTCGAAAGGCGGGATGCGGATGCTGACGCGCACGGCGGGCGTGGAACTCGCGCCGCACAACATCCTGGTCGTCGGTGTCGGCCCCGGCGCCGTCGCCACGCCGATCAATCTCGGCACCATGCAGGATCCCGCCTTGCTGCAAAAATTGAACAACGCGATTCCGCTAGGCCGCATGGCACGGCCGGAAGAAATTGCGAGCCTGGTCGCCTTCCTGGCTGGCGATGGCGCGAGCTATATGACCGCGACCACCATCTTCGCCGACGGCGGCATCATGCAGAGCAGTCCGGGACTCTAGCTCGACATGGGCGCTTCCCCCCGCCTAAACTGGATGGTGACACCCGCCGCCGCGCGTTGTGGCAGATGGCTTTAGAACATTATGGATGTATTAACTTTGTCGCGAATCCAGTTCGGCGCGACCATCGCGTTCCATTACCTCTACCCGCCTTTGAGCATCGGCCTGGGCCTCATGCTGGTCATCATGGAGGCGGCGTGGCTCAAGACTAGCCAGCCGATCTACCACCAGATGGCGCGGTTTTGGACAAAGGTGTTTGCACTCACGTTTGCCATCGGGGTGGCGACGGGCATCGTCATGGAGTTTGAATTCGGCACAAACTGGGCGACTTATTCGCGGTTTGTCGGCGACGTGTTTGGCAGCGCGCTGGCGGCGGAGGGCATCTTCGCCTTTTTTCTCGAATCCGGCTTTCTGGCGATTCTGCTGTTCGGCTGGGACAAGGTCGGGCGCAAGCTGCATTTTTTTGCGACGTGCATGGTCTGTCTCGGCGCGCATTTCAGCGCGGTATGGATTGTCGTGGCCAACTCGTGGATGCAGACACCGGCGGGTTATCACATCGTTGGCCAGGGCCTGCACGCACGGGCGGAAGTCACCGACTTCTGGCAGGTGGTGTTTAACCCGTCGTCCATGGACCGGCTCTTTCACACGGTGTGCGGCGCGTGGCAGACCGGCGCGTTCCTCGTCATCAGCGTGAGCGCGTGGTATCTGCTGAAGAAAAAGCACCTGCAATTTGCCCGCGCCTCGCTGCGCTTCGGCCTGATTGTCTCGCTGGCGGCCGCGCTGTTGCAAATTCTCAGCGGCGATTCCAGCGCGCGCGGCGTGGCGAAAAACCAGCCCGCCAAACTTGCCGGTTTTGAGGGGCTTTACCAAACCACCTCCAATGCCCCGCTCGCGCTCTTCGGCTATGTGGACGAGCGGAACCAGAAGGTCGTCGGCCTCCAAGTGCCGGACCTGCTGACTTGGATGGTGTATCGCCAGCCCAACGGCGTGGTCACCGGCTTGAATGACATTCCCCCTGCCGACCGACCGCCGGTCTCCGCCTCATTCTTTTTCTTCCACGGCATGGTGGCGATCGGTTTCGCGTTGTTGGCCATCGCCGGGCTGGGCTGTTTTTATCTCTGGCGCGGGACCCTGTCAGAAAAGCGCTGGCTGTTGTGGATTCTGGTGTTTTCCGTGCTCGGCCCGGAACTGGCGAATCAACTGGGCTGGTTCGCGGCGGAAGTCGGCCGGCAGCCGTGGCTGGTCTGGCATGAACTGCGCACGCCGGACGGTCTGTCCGCCGTGGTGAAGGCGAACGCCGTTTTGTCATCGCTGATCCTGTTCACGTTCCTATATTTCCTGCTCTTCGCGGTGTTCATCTACCTGCTCAACGACAAAATCCAGCATGGGCCGCACGAAGAAGATTTGATTCCCTCCGGCAAACTGGCGTTGCCCACCGCGCTGACTGAAAACCCATGACATGAACTTCGACCTCAACACCATCTGGTTCATCCTCGTCGGCGTACTGTTCACCGGCTACGCCATGCTGGACGGTTTCGACCTCGGCGTCGGTGCGCTGCATCTCTTCGTCAAAAAAGATGAGGAACGTCGCATCCTGCTCAACGCCATCGGGCCGGTCTGGGACGGCAACGAAGTCTGGCTCGTCACCGGCGGCGGCGCGCTGTTCGCCGCGTTTCCCGACGTGTATGCGACGGTATTTTCCGGTTTTTACCTGGCGTTTTACCTCCTCCTCGCGTCGCTCATTTTTCGCGCGGTGGCGATTGAATTTCGCAGCAAGCAGCCGATGCGCTGGTGGCGGCAGATGTGGGACATCAGCTTTTCCGCCGGCAGCATTTTTTCCAGCCTGCTCCTGGGCGTTACGCTTGGCAATCTCGCTTGGGGCATCCCCATTGATGAACATGGTGAATTCGCCGGCACCTTTCTCGGCCTGTTGATGCCGTATCCGCTCCTGGTGGGTGTCACGACGGTGGCGTTGTTTATGATGCACGGCGCGATCTATGGCGTGATGAAGACCGAGGGCGCGCTGCACGACCAACTCCGGGGCTGGGCGATGAACGCCATCATCTTTTTTGTCATCTGCGCCGCAACCACGAGCATGGCCACGCTGTTGTATGTGCCGCACATGGCCGACCGCGTGCGCGCCAACCCGTGGCTCTTCAGCATCGTGCTGGTGAACATGCTGGCGATCGCCGACATTCCGCGCGAGTTTCACCACAACCGCGACTGGCGCGCTTTTCTGTCGTCATGCCTGGCGATGATCACCCTGATGCTACTGTTCGGCCTGAACTTGTTTCCGAACCTGGTTTACAGCCGGCCCCATCCCGAAAACAGCCTGAACATCTACAACGCCGCCTCGTCGCCTAAAACCCTGGGCATCATGCTGGTAATCGCGGTCATCGGCGTGCCGATTGTGATCGCCTACACCGGGTGCATCTACTGGATTTTCCGCGGCAAGGTCAAAATTGACCGGATGAGTTATTGAACGCTGGGGTGCGTTGACCCGGGCGGCTGGGGCAGGGGTTGAAACTTATTTTGAATGGCCGCGTCTGATCAGGTGTCGAACAAAAAGAAACTCAACCCGCGTGAACGATCGGTGTTATATTAAAAGAACGATGAATTTATGAAAACGACTTCTTTGCAAAAACTGGCGGCACTGATGGCCGCCGGACTGACCTTGACGGGTTCAACGCTGCTGGCCCAGAGTTCCGCTACCGCCAACCCGGCCCCACCGGCTGCGGTCAGCACTGCCGCACCCTGGCTGCCCCCCGGTGCGGCCCAAGTACTGCAATTGGTGCAGGCGAAAGTCGGCGACGACACGATCGTCGCCTACGTCAAGAATTCCGGAACTGGATATTATTTTAACGCGGATCAGATCATTTATTTGCGGCAGCAGGGCCTTTCGGATGCCGTGCTCACGGCGATGCTGAACCAGCCGAAATCGGCCCCCGCCCCCGCAGCTGATGCGCCCGCCGCCGTGGCGACGGCACCAGCACCAGCGCCGGTGGCTTCAACGGCCAGCACTGACGCAGGCACGACCATCACGACGGCTTCTGGTTCTACCGCCACGGTTGCGCCGTCCGTAACGTATGTTCAGACGGCACCGGCAACGGTTTATTATTCACAGCCTTATTATTATCCGGGCTACGCCTGGTATCCACCCGTGTCGCTTTCCTTCGGCTGGGGCTGGGGTGGCGGATGGCACGGTGGAGGATATGGCGGCTGGCATGGCGGTGGCGGTTGGCACGGTGGCGGCTGGCACCACTAACATATCTTTTACTTTTCGATTTTCAGAAACCGGCTCGCACCGATCGGAATCGAGCAGGGCGTTTCCAGTTTCATTTGTCGATCGCCTCGTTGGCCTTGAGCCACGCCTTCACCGTCGGTATCAAATCGCTGAAATCGTACGGAACGGTCTCATGCGTGGCTGGCACGACGATTAACTGGCTGCCCAGTGCGGCCTCCCCATAGAGTCTACGAACGTCGGCCGGTGGGACGACATCGTCCTCGGTTCCGGCTACGAACAAGGCCGTCACCGGATGTCGTGTCAATACCGTGGCCGTGTCCAGATCGATGCTGGGAACGCTCAATACCGCCGGCAACTGTTTCAGGCCGGCCCGAATAAACACCTTGGGCAGGAGCGGGGCAAAGTCGTGGCAGATATTCATCACGGCATTGGATAGGACCACATAGGGTGCGATCGCCACCACGCTGCCCACGCGCGGATCCATCGTCTTCCAGCGTAAGGCTAGCGCCGCACCGTAGGATTCACCGATGACGGCCACCGGCGCCGCCACTTGCCCATTTTTTAAGAGCTGGTCGAGCAGTTGACTCATGTCCGCCGATTCCGTGAGGCCATAATAAATCATTTTTCCGGTGGACTGGCCGTGGCCGCGCAAATCTACCAACACGCAGCTCCAGCCATTTTGGGCGAGCTGCCAGGCCCACGGCACCATCGAGAATTCGGCCAATCCATAACCGTGCAGCAGGAACACGGTGCCGCGGGGTTTCGCCGACCAGGCGTTAGTCCGGGGCACCTCGGCCCGGAAGGTGAACCGGTATCGAGCCTCGCCATGTTCGACCCAGTTGGTTGAGCTGACTCTCAGCTGATAGTCCGCCGGCTCGACAATGCGATAATGCAGACGGGCGGCGGGCGGCCCAACGTCGGCATAGTGCGCCGGGGCATTGGTGAGCAGCTTTTGATTGAAGGCGAGCACCACGCGCGCGGAGGGAGCCAGCCAGCCTGGGTACTTATTGGGCGCCTGCGTCATGCGGTGGGCGATGAAGGTGCCGCAGCCGGTGCCAAATACCGGGAGCAGCGCCGCTAAGATGATCAGCCGAAAGAGATTCGACCCGGCGGGTCCAGGTGGAATAAGCTTAAAATTCAGGGATGCCACAGCTTGATTAAAGCTTGCCAGAGCGGCAATGGAAAGAAGTGAAGTTGATTTGAGCGCGGCAACCATGGTAGCCAAATGGTGTTCAGGCTAAGAGTTCCTGGATTTCCGCCCAGTTCAGCGACGCGGCAAATTCCTTCTCGCCGCTGATGGTGGCCTGGATGATCTCCCGCTTGCGGTTTTGCAGGAGCAGGATTTTTTCCTCCACCGTGTCGCGGGTGATGAGTTTGTAGCTGGTCACGACTTTGGTCTGTCCAATCCGGTGGGCGCGATCCGTCGCCTGATCCTCCACCGCCGGATTCCACCAGGGATCGAAATGTATCACCGTGTCCGCGCCCGTTAGGTTCAGGCCGACGCCGCCGGCTTTTAGGCTGATGAGGAACACGGGAATCGCCGCATTGGTTTGAAATTCCTCTACCACTGCCCCGCGATCCGTCGTGGAACCGTCGAGATAACAAAAATCAATTTTCTGCGCCGCCAGCCATTCTTTCAACAGGTTTAGCATCCCGACAAACTGGCTGAACACCAGCACGCGGTGGCCGCCGTCAATGACTTCCTCCAGCAGTTCCCCAAACAACTCCAGCTTGCCCGATGAGTTCGCCGGCTTCACGTTGTCCAGTTTCAACAGCCGCAAATCACAGCATACCTGCCGCAGCCGCAGCAGCGCGGTCAGAACCACCATGCGGCTCTTGGCGATGCCCTCCGCGCCGACGGCTTCCAGCACCTCCTTGCGGCTGGCCTCGATGACCTGCTGATATACGCCCCGCTGATCCGGGGTCAATTCGCAGAACGAAAACTGCTCCAGCTTGGCCGGCAAATCCGCGGCCACATCCTTTTTCAAGCGGCGCAGCAGAAACGGCCGCAGCCGGCGCGCCAGCCGCGCTTGCGCCTCCGCATTTTTCTCCTTGGCGATGGGCTGTTCATAGCGCTCGCGAAAATCCTGCGCGGTCCCGAGATAGCCGGGCATCAGAAAATCGAAAATGGACCACAAATCCAAAACCGAATTTTCCAGCGGAGTACCGGTCAGCACCAGTCGGTGTTTCGCCCGCACCGCCTTTACCGCCTGCGCGTTTTGCGTCTGGCGGTTCTTGATATGTTGCGCTTCGTCGAGCACCACGGTGTCGAATTCCATCGTGCGATATTTTTCCGCGTCGCGGCGGATCAACGCGTAACTCGTCACCACAATATCGCTGGCGGCGATTTCGTCAAAGCGCGTGTGCCGTTCCGGCCCGTGCAGCGCGAGGATTTTCAAATCCGGTGTAAATTTCTTTACCTCGGCGACCCAGTTGAACACGAGGCTCGTCGGACAGACTATTAAATGCGGATTGGAAGTAGGTGGGGGCGGCGGTTCGTTTCGCATTAAGCCGTCAGCATTCCGCAATGTCTTTAGAAATGCCAAGGTTTGCAGCGTCTTTCCCAGCCCCATCTCGTCGGCGAGTATGCCGCCCAAGCTATTGACGCGCAAAAAGTGCAGCCACGCCACGCCTTGTTTTTGGTAAGGCCGCAGCACCGTTTCCAAGTCGCCCAGCGGCGGACATTCCAGCTTTGCCTCGCCACTTTGCTTTGCCACCCGCTCGCGCCAGGTGGCGGGCGCCTGGACTTTCCAATCGGCGTGCTTCCGTAGCGTGGCTTCAAGAAACCCCGCCTGCTGGCTGCTGATGCGATAACCGGCCGCGTTTTGTTGCGGCGCGCAGTCGAGCAACACTTCCTGCAATTCCTCCACCGCCCCGGTGTCGATCACCGCCATTTTTCCGTTCTTCAAGCGCGTGTGGTTTTGCCCGGATAAGATCAGCCGCTGGATGTCCGCCGCCGAAAAGCTTTGGCCGTCGCTAGTAGCGAAAGCGACGCCGAGGTCAAACCATTGTACGCCGGACGACGTGATTTGAAACTGTGGCTCTACCCGCTCGAGGTTTTTCAAGGTGCGGTTTTCCAACTGCTCGTCGAGGGTGACGCTCCATTCGCGCTGGAGTTTGGGGAATTCCTGCGCGAGAAAGTTAAGTACGGCATTTTGCCCGGCCAGTTGCAGCCGCCCATTTTGGTCGGGGCTGGTAAATCCGCTGCGCTGTAGCCGGCCCAGCGCGGTGCGCTCGGCGTTCAGATCTCGCGTGGCATAGCGCGTTGGCGAGTCGGGGTCGGGCAGCCAGACGGCTTCATCGGCCGCCGTGACGCCGACGGTCATGATGCGCGCACCGTAAGCGCATTGCAGCAGGGCGCTCAATTGCGTGAGCCCGCCCTTTAGCGCGAGCAGAAAGCGGGGGGCCTGCGGTGCGAGCGAGAAATCGTCCGGCTTGAAATTCGCCTCCAGTCGACCCGCTGCTGACAATATCGGCCAATGCTGGCTCAAAAACTGCGGCACTTGCGCGCGCGTCAAGCGCACGGGCGCGCGGAAAACTTCCTTCAACTCCGCCGGCAGGCCGAGCGGCTGCAGCGCATTATTATTATGCCAGACCCAGTCGCCCGCCATCGCCAGCGCCGCCGGTTTGTCTTTCAGCGCCAAAACAATTTCCCCGTTCGCCTCCAGTGTGGCGCGAAGTGTCAGTTTCAGCGGTGTCGTTGTGACTGTGATCGGCGTGGATTTTCCGAGCGTAATATTCTCATGATCCACGAGCCGCGGGATGAGCGCGGCAAAATCTTTTGTCTCCAGTTGCAGGAGCGCGGGCGTCTCGCCATTCGTCAAGGTTTCGAGTTGCTCGATCAACGCGTCGTCTGCTGGCGAAAAATCGAAGGTACGCCCTTTCGGCAGTGCATTGAGCGGACACCGCCCACCACCCCATTTTGCCTCCAACAGCAGCATTACCTTGCCGCGGGCGAGCGCCTGGTCAAAGTTGGGCGGAAATATGATGAATAATTCCGCCGGTTCACCGTCCTCCGAGCGCAGCAGCGCCGAAGTTTTTTTTATCGGTGGAGCAGGGGACAATCGCGCCGGAACCGGAACCCCTTCCGGCTTCTGAGCCTTCAACCAATGGAGCCCGACCGCCACGCCGTGGGCACAGATTTTTCCCCATTCGCGCGCCTCGCGGCAGTTGCAGAGGTTTTCGATGTCCACGGAGTTTTTGATCACCAGCGAGCCGCGAAAGGTCATTCCCTCGCCCTGCACCACGCCCCGCAACAACGGCGGTGCCCAGTACGAGCTGACGACCTGGCCCTGCGCGAGATAGGCCCGGGCGCGCTTCATCACGTCCCAGCCAGCGGCCCCGGCGAGCAATGCTTCAGTGAGTTCAACAGCCATTGATGACAGTATGCCGATGCTCGGTGCCGATGAAAATTATGAATCGCGCCAAAATGTTGTTCCCAAGTAATCGCACCACTTCGGTCTCCAAACATATCCCGTCAAAATCTCAAAGTCGGCCGACCGGGCAGCAAGTTTTGTTTGAAACCGGCGCGGTGACGCGCTAAGAATTTAGCATGGCCCATTTCTACGAACAACTTGTCACGTCAGCGAACCAGCCGTTTGCGCTGGCGCTCATCGCTGGCACCAAGGGTTCCAGTCCGCAACGCGCCGGGGCCAAGGCGCTTTTTTTTGCGGACGGAAAGATCGCCGGCACGCTTGGCGGCGGCTGTCTCGAAGCCGAGGTCCAAGCCCGCGCGCTCGCGGCCTTGAAAACCGGCCAGCCCACCGAATTTGCGATGGTGCTCGACCATGATTTTGGCTGGGACGACGGACTAATTTGCGGTGGCAGCGTGAACGGCCTAATCCTGCCGCACGCTGCGGAAGCAAAAAATCTCTGGCAGGAACTCGCCGCCGTCACGGCCCCCGTCCGCTGGGGCGTAAAAAAGGATTTTTCCATCACGCGCGCCGGGGACGCGGGTGCCGGCGAATGGCTTTACCAAGAAACCGTTTCACCACCGGTGGAACTGTGGATCGCCGGTTCGGGCCATGTCGCCCAGGCCGTCGCGCCGCTCGCGCTGCAGCTCGATTTCGCGGTCACGGTTTTTGATGACCGCCCGGAACTGGCCAATCACGATTTTTTTCCACCCGCCACGAAGCTACAGGTGGGTGGCTGGCATGAACTGTTAACCATTCTTCCGCCGCCCAACGCGTTTGGCCTCATTGTCACACGCGGACATCAGCACGACGCGCTCGCGCTGTCGGAGTGGATCCACTTTCCGTTCGCGTTTCTCGGCCTGATCGGCAGCCGGCGCAAGGCGCGCATCATTCGCGAACAATTTCTAAGGCAAAAACTCGCCACGGCGGCGGAGTTTGACCGCGTCGCCTGTCCCGTCGGGCTGGACATCGCCGCCGTCGGGACTCACGAAATTGCCGTCAGCATTCTGGCGCAGCTGATCCAGCAGCGCGCGGAATCTCTTGGCGGGAAACGGAAATGAACGCGCCATTAAAATCTCCGCTCGGGGTAATTATTTTAGGCGCGGGAGCTTCCACGCGGATGGGCCGGCCGAAGCTGCTGCTGCCGTGGAAAAAAACCACGGTCATTGGACATTTGCTATCGCAATGGCAGGAACTGCGCGCGGCACAAATCGCGGTTGTCCTGCGGGCCAACGACCTGGCGCTCGCGGCGGAACTGGATCGTTGGCCTTTTCCGCCCGCCGGCCGCATTGAAAATTCGCAGCCGGAACGCGGGATGTTCAGTTCGATCGTGTGCGCGGCCAACTGGGACGGCTGGCGTAGGGAAATCTCAAGCTGGGCGGTTGTGCTGGGCGACCAGCCGCATTTGCCGCCGGCCCTGCTCCGGAAACTGCTCGATTTTGGCGCGCAATATCCGGCGGCCATCTGCCAGCCGGTGTTTGACGGGCGCGCGGGGCATCCGGTCATCTTGCCGCGAACGGCCCTGGTGGCATTAAAAAGTTCCGCCGAGGCCACGTTGAAAGATTTTTTGAAACTTACGCCGCTGCCGCGCGTCCAATGTCCCGTAGCTGATGCCGGAGTGTCACTTGACATGGACACGCCGGAGGATTACAAAAGCTTGATCGTTTCCCATTAAGCCGCATGAACAATTCCGAGCCGGAAAATCTGGGCGCCCATTCCCGGCGCACCTTTCTTAAAAGTCTGGGCACCGTCGCGGCTACGGCGGCGACTGCGCAGGTCAAGTCGGTCGCCGCCGAACTGGAAAAAGCCAACGCCGAGAAAATCATCGGGCCGGAGGCCGTGCCGGTGACGCTTAAAGTCAACGGCGAAAAACTCAAACTGCTGATCGAGCCGCGCGTGACACTGCTCGACGCGCTGCGAAATTATTCCAGCCTCACCGGCGCGAAGGAGGGTTGTGATCGCGCGACCTGCGGTGCCTGCACGGTGCTGCTTGGCGACACCCCGATTTATGCCTGCCAGAAACTTGCCATCGAAGCGCAAGGTATCGAGATCACGACGGTGGAAGGACTGGCAAAAAACCAAAGGTTGTCGAAAGTGCAGCAGGCGTTTCTCGACCGGGACGCGCTGCAATGTGGTTACTGCACGCCGGGATTTGTGATGAGCGTGACGGCCTTGCTTAAAAAAAATCCGCATCCGAACGCCGCTGACGTGAAACATGCCTGCGCCGGCAACCTCTGCCGTTGCGGCACGCATCCGCGGATTTTGCAGGCGGCGCTCCAGGCGGCGGGCGTCGAGTTGGTGAGCAAATCGGAGATTGTTGATTATGTCTAGCTGGCCGGCGGAAACCAAATATATCAGCCACTCGACTGCCCGCATTGACGCGCCGGCGAAAGTGACCGGCCGGGCGCGTTACTCGTCCGATATTCAAGCCGAGGGCTGGCTTTACGGGATGATTCTCCGCTCAAAATGGCCGGCGGCGAAAATCTTGTCGGTGAATCTGGACCCGGCGCGGCAAATTCCCGGCGTCAAGGCGGCAGTGGTGGCGCGCGATGGCGCATTCAACATCCGTTATTACGGCGAGGAAATTGCCGCCGTTGCCGGCACGAGCAAGCAGGTTTGCCTCGACGCGCTGCGCGCCATCGAAGTGCAGGCTCAGGTGCGCCACGAATTTGTCGTCAACGAAAACGAGGCGCGCCAGCCGGATGCCGCGCAGGTTTGGCCGGGTGCGCCCAATGCGCCCGCGACGCCCCGCGTCCTCGAAAATGGCAGCGTGGACCAGGCATTTCCGGAATGCGAGGCCATCATTGAAGGTTTTTACACGACCCCGGTGCAGCTTCATAATCCGATGGAGACGCACGGCAACACGGTTTCCTGGACGGACGAAGGCGTGACGGCGTGGGCCTCGACGCAGGGCATTTCCAGCGTGCGTGACGGTCTGGCCGGCGCGCTGCGGATCCATCACAGTCAGGTGCGCGTCATCACCGAATACATGGGCGGCGGCTTCGGCGCAAAATTTGGCGCCGGCGCCGAAGGCGTCCTGGCGGCCAAACTTTCGCGCGCGGCGAAAGCTCCGGTGCGTTTGATGCTCACGCGTTTCGACCAGGCCCTCGCCGTTGGCAACCGGCCTTCCAGTTTTCAAAAAATCAAGCTGGGCGCGCTCGCAGACGGCACCTTGCACGCGTTTGACGCGGAAAATTACGGTACGGCGGGCATTGGTGGCGGGGCGGATGCCGGCGGCGGTGGCGGCGGCGCGGATATTCCCATGCCCTACCTTTACCCAGTCCCGAACACCCGTGTGAAACAGTCGGCGGTCGCGGTCAATGCCGGTTCGGCCCGCGCGTTTCGCGCGCCGGGAAATCCGCCGGCGTCGTTCGGCATGGAATCTGCAATGGATGATCTCGCCGTGAAGCTCGGTCTGGATCCCCTCGACTTCCGGCTGAAAAATGATCCGGGTAAAATCCGCCAGCGCGAATATCAGTTGGGCGCTAAAAAATTCGGCTGGAAGGAAAAATACCAGCAGCCCGGCCGGTCGCCCGGCGTGGTTAAAACCGGCATCGGCTGTGCGGGCGCGGCCTGGCCCGCCGGCGGAGCCTCCCCCTTTACCCAGGGTGAGGCCACCGTAAATCCTGACGGTAGCATTGAATTTCGCCTCGGGGTGCAGGACATTGGGACTGGCACGCGCACGGTGATTGCGGTTGTCGCGGCGGAAATGCTCGGCCTCAAGCCGGAGCAAATTACGGTGCGGGTCGGCGATACCAATTTTCCGCCCGGCCCCGGCAGCGGCGGAAGCACGACTTGCCCCTCGATTTCACCGACGGTTTTTAACATTTGCTCCAAAGTGTTGCAGCAGTTGCAAACGCAGTCCGGCCTGGCTGACGCGCGTGGCCTAAACTGGTTTGCTGCGTGTAAAAAACTGGGGGTCAGTCCGCTCGTCGTTCATGGCCAGTGGGAGCCGGGTTTGTCGGCGGATCGCGCTGGCGGCGTGCAGTTCGCCGAAGTGGAAGTGGATACCGAAACCGGTCTGGTCACCGTAAAAAAAATTCTCGGCGTCCATGATTGTGGTCTCATCATCAACCAACTCACTCTCGAAAGCCAGATCAACGGCGGCATCATCATGGGCCTGGGCTACGCGCTTTACGAGGAGCGCATTATGGATGATTTATCCGGTGTGGTGCTGAACCCGAATTTTGAAACTTACAAAATGCCCGGCATCGCCGATGTGCCGGACATTGAGGTGGTTTTGATCAACATGCCCGAACGCGGCGTCATCGGCATCGGCGAACCGGCGACGGTGCCGACCGCGGGCGCCATTGCGAATGCCGTCGCCAATGCCATCGGCGTGCGCGTTTTCAGCCTCCCCATCACGCCGGCGAAAATTCTCGCTGCGCTCGGGAAAGTGCCACCCTTTGTCAAAGCATGAAAGCCTTTCAATACGCCACCGCGCACTCGACCGACAGCGCCCGCGAACTCGTCGCCGACCAGGGGGCCTATCTGGCCGGCGGCAACGACCTGCTCGGCCTGCTGAAGGATTATCTCGTCAGCGCCAAGGTCTTGGTGAACATTAAGGCGCTGCCCGGTCTGGACAGAATCGTGCGGGCAAAAAATTTCTGGACGATCGGCTCACTCGTCACCGTTTCGCAAATCGAGCATGACGTAGAAATCAAAAAGCATTTTCCCGGCCTGCACGAAGCCGCGTCGGAAGTGGCTTCGCCGCAGATCCGCAACGTGGCCACCGTCGGCGGCAATCTGGCGCAGCACTCGCGCTGCTGGTATTTCCGCCATCGCGACACGGTTTGCCTCAAGAAAGACGGCGATCTTTGTTACGCGCGCAACGGCGAAAACCGCTATCACAGCCTGTTCACTGGCAACAGCTGCATCAGCCCGGTGGTGTCCAGCTTGGCCACCATTTTCACTGCGCTGGACGCGACGGCCATCGTGCTGCGCGATGGCCAGGAGACCCGCCTGAGCATGGCTGAACTTTATCAGCGCGCCTGGGAGAATCCGCTGGCGCACAACTCGCTCAACCCCGGCGATTTGATTGTACGCGTGGAAATTCCGACGGAGCGCAGCCGCAGCGCGTATTTGCAGGTCAGCGACAAGCACGCGTTCGACTGGGCGCTGGTCAGTTGCGCGGCCGCGGCGGAAGTCGTGGACGGGAGACTAAAATCGCCGCGCGTCGCGCTCGGCAGCATTTCACCGGTGCCACATCAGGTGGAAGCCGCAAACCGTTTTCTCGACGGCAAAGTTTTGGACGACGCTGCCGTGGCGCAGGCCGCGGACATGATTTTGCAGGACGCCAAGCCGCTGGAGCACAATGCCTATAAAGTTCCGCTCGCGCACGCGCTCATCCGGCGCACCCTGCTCAAATTGAAAGGCAACACATGAACATGATTTTTTGCCAACATCTCCGCACGAAAAAAATGTTCACCGGCGCGACCGCCGACGAAGCCTTTGCCGAAAAGCACGACGAACACGTCACGCCCTGCCACTATTGGTGCAACCGCACCCAGACCGCCGTCGGCGTGGACGATCAGCCCGTTCATAAAAACGTCTGCACGCCCTCGCGGACTTGTTTCGCGGAATGAGTTCGGTTGGGTTTTAGAACCTCGCTGTACCGCTGGTCCTTAATTTCTTTTTAAGTCGGTGCCGACATTTCCGTGAAAAATCCAGTTTCAGCATTTGTCTCACCACGTGGCGCAGTTGGTACTCTGGAGCTGGGACTTTTCATCCTGTTTTTATGAATGGAAACTTGCCAATTTCAAATAAACATTAACCCCGCAACCGCTTTCAAAGATCAACGGCTACGATCTCATGGTCCAGGATTGAAGGCACGACGACGTGCAGTTCGCGCCCGCGCTGGGTGTAATGCGGCTTCTGGTCCGCCGCGAGCAGATGCACCCGGCTCACGTGCACTCCCTCCGGCAGTTGTAATCTGATTGTTTGCTCGCCCACCGGAATCAACTCGCGCACCGGCCCTTTCATCATCATGGGATTGGTCAGGTTGACGAGATGTACGGTCAGTGATTTCTTTTGCCGCCACGCCGTCACGTCCAATACCCCGGCCCCGCTCACGGAAACCGGCGGCGCTTCGTTAGTGGCCCACTCCACGGCGTTGCGTAACAGTTTGAGGTGGTCCACGGCCAGCACCTCCCAAAACGTGCGGTCAATGTCCCACGGAAAATAGACGACGCGGCCCTGGCCGGATTCGCGGAGAAATATTTCCGCGATATCCGTCTTCTCGCCGCGCGGATAAACTTTTTCCATCGGCAGATCGGGATAGCTCGGAATGAGCGTTAGCAGAACTTGCGCGAACTTTTCGCGCGGTTCGACTTCTAGCCGCCAGCCGCCATTGACGATGCGCGGGGCGTCTTCCAAGCCTCGCAACAGTGGGTGGCCGTGCGCGGCATCGTGTTCGAGCCGGAGGTAGGAATTTTGCATCGGCCCTTCGGTGCGGCCCGTCCAGCTGACGCCCAAAAGATCGGCCAGGCCAAAATCTTTCCGGCGGACGCCCCATTCGTCGCAGAGGCTGGTTTCATAAGTGGCGATTACGCTGCCGCCATTGCGCACGAAAGCGCGGAGCTGGTCACATTGCGCCTCACTTAACGCGGCAATGCTCGGCAGGATGAGCGTCTTGAACCGGCTGACCTGCTCGGCTTCCAGCAACCGGTCGTGCACCAGTTCAAACGGAATGCGCGCTTCGATGAGCGCTTGATACCAGCCGTTGATGTGGCCTTCATCCCGGGTTGCGCCGAACCAATTGCTTTGCTGCGAATAGACCACGCCCACGCGGGCGAGCGACTGCTCATTGCGTAAATACTTTTCCCAACCCGCGAGCCGGCGATAAAGATCTTCGACCGGTTTCAACCAGCGCCCGTCATAGACCACGCCGCCGAACTTGGCGAACCACGGGCGCAACCCGTTCGCCACCAGGTCGGCGACCCAGAGCTGGATTTCCGCTCCGTTTTGCACCGAGCCCTTCCAGTGCTCGGGTTCTTCGAGGCCGATGCTAAAAATGCCGACGATGGGTTTTCTGCCCAGCGCCGCGCGGTATTCTTTCGCGTTCTTCCCGATGGCCCATGGTGCCATCAGGCCGCTGCGGGCCTGCCGGTCGGCCATCAGGATGGGGGCGAGCTCGCCGATTTTTTTCATGTCGAGCGAACTCGTCGCGCCGCCGCCGGTGTTTGGAATGACACATGAGTCGGGATTAATCTCGCGGACGGCGCGATCCCAAGTCTGCCACAGATCAAAAAGCCGTTGCTGTCGCCAGAGTATGTAAGCCCGGTGCGCGGGATCCTGCGGATTATTCGTGCGCGGCAGTTCGAAGCCGGTCGCAGCCTTGAAATTGTCTGCGCAATGCGCGCAGTAACACATCCCGGAACCGTCCCAGCGGTTGATGAAAATTCCATCCACGCGGTAGCGCGCCATGATTTCTTTATTTACCGCGGTCATGAAATCAAAATTGTACGGCCCCAGTCCGCACGTGACCCACAACTCCGGCGATACCCAATGCCGGCGCGGCTGGCCGTCGGCAGACACAGCGATCCAATCCGGATGCGCGGTCTGCACGTCATCGTAAGTTGCGTGCGGATCGGTCCGGGCGATGACGACCAGGCCGAGTTTTCTGCAACCGGTGATGAGTTCGCCGAGCACGTCCCGGTCGCCCAGCCATTGGCTGCGATGGTGAAAGGGAATTTCCGTCGGATAATACGCCACGCAACCGCCGCCGCTCAAACAGACCGCGTCCGACTTTGTCCGCTGGAAATAATCCAGCCAGAACGCAGGGTCGAACTTGCCGGGATCGTCCTCGACGAGCGTGAGCTGCGCCCAGCGCATCGGCTTGTCCGTCCAGGATGGAGTTTGCGTAGGCGGCGCGGTTGGCGATTCATCCGCGGCGAGCCAGGGCGTGAATTGCGCGAGGGTTACGGCGGCACCGGCGTAGGTGGTGGTTTTCAAAAATTGCCTGCGGGTGAAAGGTGGTGTGATCATGGGTCAATGCCTTTTGATGACACGAAACGGACCGACTGACAAGCTTTGTGACGCTAACATTGAAGGTGGATGCGCCGCACGGCTCCTTGAGCCTGGCGGCGATACATCAGATAAAATCCCCGACCAATCGCCACCGTACACGTATCCTCCAGCCAGCGGGCGGCCATACTAGTCCGGCCGCCATCATGTGTGGAATTGTTTAACCGGATGCCTGCGGCAGGGGTGCTTTGTACCTCAGCCTGTGCATCCTAGCCATCTTTGGCTGGTCGGTTTTATTGGCTAAGTGGCGGGTGCAGTATACGTCACCTAAGGGCCGGCCCAGCACCATGTCTTACCAATGGATTTTCCAATGGAACGGGCTCAGGTCCGCTGCAGTCAATGCCGGTCTCAAGACGCTGGCACGTCAGCTGCTATGGTGATCGGTGGTGAATATTAACGCTCATCTGAAGCTGACACCGTTGCGATATAGATTGGTTTTCAGTCTATTGATGATTTTTGTCGTCATGTTTCAGGGCGCGTCGCCGTATTTACCACCACAAATCGTTCTTATATGAAAAATCCCAACTTAACCGATACGCCGGGTTCCCGTGATGGCGAGCTGCCTCAGGACACGGGTTTTTCACCGTGGCAGCGATTGAACAGCAAACGTATTTCCTACCTGGCGCTGCCCTTGATCGTGATGGCGACCGTGGCGGAATTCGTCATCCTGTCAATTGGTTGGAAATATCAAAAGACGGTTTGTTTGCCGCAGGGAATGGGCGTCACTTTCCTCGGCATCGGCCCGATCGGCGCGACCATCTTGATGGTGGAGTTACTGAAGCTGCCCTTGGCGGCTTGGACCGCCTCCCGCCAAGGCTGGCAAAAGGGGATGATGTTGATCGTGGGACTGCCTCTGATTTGCGTGCTGACCTTCCAACTGGTCAAGGACATGGCTGTCTATGAGATGGGCGTTGCGATGACTCCGGCCAGCCAGATGCTCGAAAAGGCGACGGCCGAGGAAAACGAAATTGCCCAACTCCAGGGAGAGTTGGCAGCCATCCAGGCAAAGAAAACCGACCGCGAAAACCAATTGGCCGAACTGGCGGCGCGGAAGGCCAAAGCCAAAGCCGACTTGGAGGACGCCCTCAAGCGCAATGATGATACCCGGCTGGATGCCATCAACCTCACCGATTATCAGAAGAAAATGCTGCAGGACGTGGACTCCCGCGAGGCCACCATCATCCAGCAGTTTAATGCGGACACCGAACAGATCAACAAATCGATCGCGGATCTGCGCGCCCTCCGTGAAATCGAAGTCGCCCGGGCGGCCAAATGGAACGCCGAGGAGGCCCGGATTGAGAATGCCTATAAGGCGAAAATGGCGGATTACGACAACCAGCAGGCGGCTTATGAAGCCGCCAAGGCAAAGTACGATAACGCCAATTTCCTCAAACGCCAGTTGATGCGAGAACCCGTTGGTCCCGGGGTGCCTCCTTCGCGCGAGGAGAACACGAATCTCAAACCGGCGCAGATCGCCGACCTTGACGCTCAAATTAAAGCCAAAGAAGCCGAACTGCTCGCCGTCAATAACCAACGGCGCGACAATGTGGCGCAGGTGGAGGCTGATGCGCGTCAGTTGCGCGAAAGCTTTGACACCCGTTCCAGCACGAAACGCGAGGAGGCCGATCGCAAGCGGGATGCCTTGCTGGCCTCCCTGGCCGCGGTGGATACCAACACGACGGCGGAAGCGAAGCAGATTGATCAGGAATATCAGGCAGCCGTCCAGAAAGTTGACGGGATCCAGGCGGAGATAGACGCCCACACCAGGCAGGCTGACGCGTATTACGAGGAGCGGGAGGCGGACATCAAGAAAACCCAGGTCTACCGTATCGCCACCACCGTGGAAATCGTGCGCGGCCTGTTGATGGGCCAGCATCCTGTCACCATCAAAGCCACCGCCAAGGAGCGGGGCGACTTATATACCGACCAGATCAGCATGGTGCGCATCTGGGTTTATCCGGTGCTGGCTTTCATTGTCGCGTTTCTGCCGACCTTGATGGTTGAGATCGGATTTTCCACCATCTTCGTGCCTGAACGGAAACGCCCGGCTTATCGCCTCGGCTTTTTCGGCCGCCGCCTGCATTCGCTCTACACGCGAGCGGGTCGCCAGAAAATCCTGCGCGCCGAACGGATCGCCCGCGAGGCATCTTTCGAGATCGCCCGACGCGACCAGGCCCTGGCCACCGCGAACGCCACTGCGGAGAAGGCGCTGGCCGCCCACCAAGCCGAGTTGGCGGCCGCTCAAGCGGCCATTGGCACCGCCGCCGTCGGGTACGATGAGCAATTGAAAAAGAAGGAAGGCGAGTGGGTCGCCAAGTTCACCGGCTTGGCCGATTCGCTCAACCGTGCTGTGGCCGAAAACGAGACATTGCGTGATTTGCAAAAATCAGAGATCGAACGCCAGGTTCAAGCGCGCCAAAATGCTTGGTCCGCCCGCCTGACCCAAATGCGGCGGGAATTGGACGAACAACTGGCCGCGAACGAAGCCGAACGCACCGCCCTCATCCAGGAACAGCACAAGAAGCTATCGACGTTGTCGGAAGACTGCAAAACCCAGGTGACTCAAGCCCGCCGCAAGCTGGCCGAGGCGGAATTGGCTGCCGAGGAAACCTCCGCCCGGTTGACGCTGGAATTGAAGGAAGCCAAGGCGGGCCGTGATGCGGCGGAAACTCAATTGAAACATCAGTCGGAGGCCCTGTCGCTCCAATTGTCACAAGCCAGGGAGCAGGCCGCCCGCGAAGCGGAGAAAACCGTCCGGCAAGAGCGCCTGCTTTTGGAGCGGCAGCAGTCGGAGTTGGAAAAGGCGCGGCGCCAGCGTGTCGAGGACTTTGAACATGGCTTGAAACAGCGCGAACAGGAATTGGCCAGCGCGTTTGAAATTCGCCTGGCGGAGGAAAAGAGCCAGGTTGAAGCCGATGCCCGCCGGCGCGAGACTGAGCTGGAGCGTCAGTTGGAAGCCCGCGCTCGGGAAGTGGACGCTCGCTGGAACCAGGAAGTGCAGCAGCGGGAGGCGGCTGCCCAGCTCAAGCTCAAACAGCGCGAGCATCAATTACTAGCCCAGGCGGAAGTCCGCCTCAGCGACGCGCAAGCGGAGGCGGCAGCGGAAGCGGACCGCCGGGAAACTGAATTGGCGCGCCAGTTCGAGTCCCAAGCCCGAGAAGCCGACACGCGCTTGCGGCAGGAATTGCAGCAGAAGGAACTGGCTTTCCACGCCAAGCTCAAGCAGTGCGAATTGGAACTGACGGCCAAGGCTGCGGCCCGGGAGACCGAACTCCAGACCCAGTGGGCCTCTGATTTGCGCGCTCGCGAAGAGGAATGGCAACGTCAGGCCGAGTCACGGGTTCGCGCCACGGAAGCCCGTTCCGGTCATGATGCGAAGCAGCGGGAAGAGATTTTTCAGACCAAAATCCGTCAACGCGAGCAGGAGCTATCAACCCAGTTCGACGCGCGCCAGGCTGAGTTAAAGGCCAAGTGGGAGCAGGATTTGAATAACCGCCAGCAGGAGTGGGAACGTAGCGCCGAGGCCGGCGTCCGCGCGACCGAATCACGCTGGAAAGCTGAAATGCAGCAGAATGAAGAACTGCTTCAGTCCAAATTGCGCCAGCGGGATCAACAATGGCAGGTGAAGCTGGACCACCTCCGGGTCGAGCTGCAGGCCCAGACCGAACAGGAGTTGCGCCGGCGTGAGGCAGAGGCTGCCGATGTCCGTTCACGTGTGCTGCAAGAGTTGGAAGCCAGCTTGCGCAAGGAATTGCAGGCGAAACTTGACGCTAGCCTCGTTGAGGCCAAACAGCGTGAGCTGGCCCTGGCCGCCCGGCTGGCCGCCCAAGCGGAGACCTGCCAGCAGGCCGAGAAAGAGCGTGACGAAGCCAGGCAATCGGCTGCCGAGGTCGCCCGCCAGTCACAAGACTTGAAGAATAAATTAATGGAGGCATCCTCGTTGTTCACTGGCTGGAAAATCGGGAATGGTAATGGGAATGGAAACGGAAATGGGAATGGAAAACATCTGGCCGAGGCCGGGGGGCGGAGAAATGGATTTTAAGTTGAAAATGCTCTAGTTCCTGAAAACTAAGGCGTTTAAGATATCACTTATACTTCCTTAAAAATTCCAATCCTAGAACCTTGTGGAGAGGATCGGAATCGGGCGGCAAAACCGGGTCAACGGCTCCCCGTTCGCTCAAATGACTGGAAACTGATCCACGCATCTGGCTTGTTTCCGTATTCATTCTAATCTTCTGACTTACTGTGAACGAACGCGTTAGAATCGGTGCGGATAATTGGTCTAGGTGAAATCTTGGAAGAGATTGGTGCCACTGGCCAGTGTATTGGTGATGACCGGCGTCCAGCTTTGCAAATTGATGGAGGCCTTCACCACCACGGCGGTGTTGGTGTCCCAGGTAATGGTGAATTGAAAATCCTTTCTCCCGCTTCCCAAGCCAAGTCCGGATCCGAGGATTTGCGGCCCTGGCTAATAGGGGAATTGAGTACGCTCAGCCATGGCGGATGAATTGTTCCAGACGCCGGTCGAACTTCCGTTTCGTCTCGTCCCCTTTCGCAAATTGTGAAACACCGCCTCAGGCCGTGGATTTCATCCGGATGATCGCCGCCAGGCTCAACGAGCAATGCGGCGATGGTTCTTGGGTAAAGCCGCTAAAACATGAACGGGGCCGCCAAGCCGCCATCGTGGACGCTCTGCACATGCATCCTTGGTACGGCCGCGCCCAAACGTCATTCCGCCGGGCCTAAGCCCATTTACGGCGATCCGTCCGGGCTCCAGTCTCGATCTATTCTCGGCGCGCCGGTGCTCCCGGCTTGTCTCCGCCTGGAGACACGAGCCAACGACTCCTTTTTATTGGGTCACGCAAGTAATGTTTGCGTTTTAAACCGGATAATTTACTTTTTTTAAGTGAAGCGAGGTTTCTCATTGATTGAATTGCTGGTGGTCATTGCCATCATTGCCGTTCTGGCAGCCTTGCTGCTACCAGCCTTGGCGTCGGCAAAGGAAAAGGGACGCCAGACTGCCTGCATCAGCAATGTCCGCCAGCAATCGCTGGCCGTCATCCTTTATGCCGACGAGAACAATGACTTGCTGCCCCCCACCGCCTACAACAACGCCAACGGCAATGAGGTGGACTGGCCAGCTATGCTTGATCAGTATCTCAATTATGTCGCCAAAATTCATCATTGCCCAAGCGACCTCCATTCCCAGACAAACTCCTACGGGCTAAATGAACTGACCTTTGTGGACTTGACCGATCCGGTTCCGCCGCCACTGACGAGGCTGGCTTCTTTTCATACGACCAGCACCACCATCATGCAGGGGGATATTGGGACGGAAGATGATTTCCTGACCCCGCGCCCCGATACGTTAAAGCTGACCGCTCCCGGCTCAGCTCTCAACGACGAGAAGGATGCCCGGCCATCAAACCGCCATGCAAACCGTTGCAACTTGGGGTTTATGGACGGACATGGCGAGCATCTTCTCTTGAGCCAATTTTATACGAATCAGAATCCGACAAACAAATGGTTCCTCCCGTAGTTTAAACCAACGACGCGTTGGCAAGTCTGGCAGAACCGTAGGGACGAACGGATGCACGACGCAAATATGTAACGAAGCTAATCTTGCAATCCGGTTTAAGCCAGCGAATATTCCCTGGTGCAACAGTCGATCGTAAAAATGAGGAAAGGTTTCAGCCCCGCGTTCACACTGGTTGAACTACTAACGGTCATCACCATCATTGGCATTCTGGCGGCGATTTTGATGGGGGGATTATCGATCGCTATTGATGCGGCCAAGAAGGCCAAGGCGCGGGTGGAGATGAGCGCACTGGTGACGGCCATTCAAGGCTACGATGCCGCCTATGCCCGGTATCCGGTCTCCCCGGCAGTGCTGCAAATGGCCACCGCCGCAAAAAGCGATTTCACCTACGGCGGTTCGCTGCTGGCAAAATATGCCGCGGTCCTTGGGCCGGGAAACTATACCAATAACAATTCCGAGGTCATTGCCATTTTGATGGACTTGGCCACTTATCCAGACGGCACACCGACGGTGAACACCAATCATGTGCGTAATCCGCAGCAGACCATGTTCCTGAACGCCCACCGGTCGGACGACACGAGTTCGCCGGGGGTGGGCACGGATTATGTTTATCGCGATCCGTGGGGCAATCCCTACGTCATCACGCTGGATCTGGACTATGACGAAATGTGCGAGGATGCCTTTTATCCCATATTTCCCAGATTAACTTTGCAAGCTGAAGTTATTTACTTACAATAAAGCCGCATAAACAAAGGCTTTCCTCTATGTCTAACCAACAAAAAACGGCGAA
>Ga0302275_10001109_pt1 | contig 29096 bp, 23 predicted proteins | sample III_Bog_N2_2_FD_200229 | JGI IMG/M metagenome (GOLD analysis project Ga0302275, IMG submission 200229) | Peat permafrost microbial communities from Stordalen Mire near Abisko, Sweden - III_Bog_N2_2 | ecosystem: Environmental > Terrestrial > Soil > Wetlands > Peat | place: Sweden: Abisko... | reverse complement strand
AGCTTTCATGAGGGGCTAAAGCCAAGCAAGTTGAACCGCGCCCTTTCAGTGCTGTCAAAGGCAGGACGTTCTTGCGCCGATCCGCGCCGCCCATCTGGGAATCATTTTTCTCGGATGGGCGGTTGCAGCGGATTGGCCTGCTCCATGGATCGGCGTCGCGTTCAGTCCCGTTTTGGGTATCGGGTGGTTCACGCGGTGGGTGAGACTCCATCTGGCGGCCCGCGACCTGCTGCCGCCCTGGAAACACGCCGCTTCCTGATGAAAGCACTTCCCGCACCGCCTCGCGCGCGCTAGAATTCTTGTGTCCGCCATGTTCAGCCGCGCCGCAGTCCGAATCTCATCTACCCCCATGATCAAGCGCTTCCGCCATGGGCGTCCTGACCGTGGACGGCGGCATTCCCGCTGAGTAATCTATTCCCGACAGCATACGTTGAAGGAATGCCGCAGCCTGGCTCCCGAAGCCTGACCGCCGCGGCCTCCGTTGGAATCTCCATGCAGCGGAGAATTCGAATGTGAATGCATTGCTCCATCCGCCCTTGCGCGGATAGAAAGGTTCCCTCCCATGAACAGTTTTGCCAGTCGTGCCGTGTTGCAGTCCGGCAACAAGTCGTACACCATCTACCGGCTCCCGGCGCTTACCGCCCGCGGCTTTGACCTGAGCCGCCTGCCCTTCAGCCTGAAGATCCTCCTCGAAAACCTGCTGCGCCGCGAAGATGGCGTCAACGTGACCGCTGCCGACATCGAGTTCCTGGCCAACTGGGACGCCAAGGCCGAGCCCAGCCGCGAGATCGCCTACATGCCCGCGCGCGTCCTCATGCAGGACTTCACCGGCGTGCCCGCAATCGTCGACCTCGGCGCCATGCGCGACGCTATCAAGACCCTGGGCGGCGACCCGGAGCGGGTCAACCCGCAGGTGCCCGCCGAGCTGGTCATCGACCACTCCGTGCAGGTGGATGAATTCGGCGCCGCGGGCTCTCTCGCGGCGAACACGATCTTGGAGTTCCAAAGAAACCGCGAGCGCTATGCGTTCCTCAAGTGGGGTCAGACCGCCTTCCGCAACTTCTCGGCCGTCCCGCCGGGCATGGGCATCTGTCACCAGGTCAATCTCGAATATCTGGCCCGCGTCGTCTTCACTACCGAAACCAACGGCGAGCAATACGCTTATCCCGACACGCTGGTTGGCACCGACTCGCACACCACCATGATCAACGGCCTGGGTGTGCTCGGCTGGGGCGTAGGAGGCATTGAAGCGGAAGCGGCCATGCTGGGCCAGGCGGTCTCCATGCTGGTGCCGCAGGTGGTCGGTTTCAAGCTCACCGGCAAGCTGCGCGAAGGCGCAACGGCCACCGATCTCGTCCTCACCGTCACCCAGGCGCTGCGCAAGCTGGGCGTGGTGGGAAAATTTGTTGAGTTTTACGGGCCGGGAGTCGCCGAGCTGCCACTCGCCGACCGCGCCACCATCAGCAACATGGCCCCCGAGTACGGCGCCACATGCGGCATCTTCCCGGTCGACGCCGAGACCCTTCGCTACCTGCGGCTGACCGGCCGCAGCGAGGATCAAATTGCCCTGGTCGAGGCCTACTACAAGGAGCAGGGCCTGTTCCACACCGCCGCTTCGCCTGAGGCTGTTTATACCGCGACTCTCGCGCTCGATCTGGCCACTGTCGAGCCCAGCGTGGCCGGCCCCAAGCGCCCGCAGGACCGCGTGCTGCTCCGGGACGCAGCGGCCAGCTTCGCCGAGCAGCTGCCCGGCCTCCTCTCGCCCACAGCCAAGCCGCTGGGCACCCGCACCGCTGCCGCATGGCAGCGCATCAGCGTTACCGACGCCGCCCTTGCCGAGGAGAATGAAGGGCCAACCAATTCGTCCGGAGCGCAGTCGATTCAAATTGCTCCTCTGGCCAGCACCGTGGCCGAGCATACCGTCCAGGCCCGCTTCGGCGTCGATCCCGACACCTATCTCGATCACGGATCGGTGGTCATCGCGGCCATCACCAGCTGCACCAACACGTCGAATCCATCGGTGATGGTTGCGGCCGGAATCCTGGCGAAAAAAGCAGTAGAAAAAGGCCTGACCGTTCCGCCGTGGGTCAAGACTTCTCTCGCCCCCGGCTCGCGCGTGGTCACCGACTACTACACCAAAGCCGGGCTGCTTCCATATTTGGAAAAGCTGCGCTTCAACGTCGTCGGCTACGGCTGCACCACCTGCATCGGCAACTCCGGGCCGCTGCCGACGGATGTTTCCAAGTCCATCGACGAGCACGGCCTGGTCGCCGTCAGCGTACTTTCGGGCAACCGCAACTTCGAGGGCCGCGTGAACGTGGACGTGCGCGCCAATTACCTGATGAGCCCGCCGCTAGTCGTCGCCTACGCCCTCGCCGGCAAGATCGGCCACAACTTCGACACCGATCCGCTGGGCACCAATCAGGCCGGTGAGCCGGTTTATCTCAAGGATATTTGGCCTACCCAGGCCGAGGTGGCCGCGGCCATCGAGAAGGGACTCTCCAGCGAGAGCTTCCGCCACGAGTACGCGACCGTCACCCTGGGCGATGCCAACTGGCAGGGCCTCCGCTTCCCCACTGGCGATGTGTATCAATGGGAGCCGGACTCGACCTACATCCGCCAAGCGCCCTACTTTGACGGCATTACCAAGACGCCCGCGCCGATCACCGACATTCTCGGTGCGCGCGTCCTCGCTGTGCTGGGCGACTCGGTCACCACCGACCACATCTCCCCAGCCGGCAACATCAAGGCCAACGGGCCGGCCGGCAAATATCTCGCCGAGCACGGCGTCAAGCCTGCGGACTTCAACAGCTACGGCTCGAGGCGGGGTAATCATGAAGTGATGGTACGCGGGACATTCGCTAATGTGCGGCTCAGGAACAAGCTGGCCCCAGGCACCGAGGGCGGCGTCACGCGCCTACTACCCGAGGGCGAGCCGATGTCCATCTTCGACGCCAGTGTGAAGTACGCCGAGCGGGGCGTGCCGCTGGTGATTCTGGCCGGCAAGGAGTACGGCTCCGGCTCCTCGCGCGACTGGGCGGCCAAGGGGCCAAACCTGCTCGGCGTCAAGGCAGTTATCGCCGAGAGCTTTGAGCGCATTCACCGGAGCAATCTGGTCGGTATGGGCATTCTGCCCTTGCAGTTTGCCGAAGGCCAAAACGCGGAGTCGCTCGGTCTCACCGGCGAGGAAGTCTACGACTTCGCCGGCCTCACCGCGCTGCTCGCCGGCAAGTTCGCCAACGGCCGCACACTCCACGTCGCGGTCACTTCCCCAGCCGGGGACAAAAAGCTGCTCCATGCAATGGTCCGCATCGACACCCCGCAGGAGATCGAGTACTACGAGCACGGCGGCATTTTGCAGTATGTACTGCGCCAACTAGCGGCGAGGTAACCACCTGCGGTTGGGCAGGCACCTGCGGTGCGGCAGCCGCTCGCTACGCGCTCGCATGGGCCCCTTTGGTTTCCCAGGTCTCAAAGTCGAGACCTGGGAAACCAAAATTGGCACAAGAGGATGCGGTCAGAGCCCTATCCGGCGATTACCGCCTGGAAGGCTGTGCGTGCTGCGGCAATTGTGCTGGCGATTTCTTCTTCCCCATGCGCCGTGCCCAGAAACGCCGCCTCAAACTGCGAGGGCGGCAACCACACGCCCTGGTCCAGCATGGCGCGGTGAAAGCGCCCGAATGCAACCGTGTCGCTCAAGGCGGCCTGGGCGTAGTCAGTCACCGGGCCGGGGGTAAAGAACCAGGTCCACATGGAGCCCACGCGGTTGAGCGTGAGCGGCACGCCGGCTCGCGCTGCCTCCGCGGCCACGCCCTCGGTAACGGCTCTTGAAGACATCTCAAGCTGCGGATACACCTCGCCTGCGTGTTCTTGCAAATAGCGGACAGTCGCAATGCCCGCCGCCATGGCCAGCGGATTCCCGCTCAGCGTGCCCGCCTGGTAGACCGGCCCCAAAGGCGCCAGCATATCCATGAGGCGCCGCTTGCCGCCGAAGACGCCCACCGGCAGCCCTCCGCCCACAATCTTGCCCAGCGTCACCAGGTCGGGGTCAAGGGAGTAGAGCTGACACGCTCCGCCCAGGGCCACGCGGAAGCCGCACATGACCTCGTCGGCAATGAGCTGGGAGCCTTCACGCGCGGTAAGGGCGCGCAGGCCGGCCAGGTAGCCCGCGGTTGGAGCAATGCAGCCCGCGTTGCCGACCACGGGCTCCAGAATCACTGCTGCGATAGCGTCGGGATGAGCGGCAAAGGCGGTTTCGACGGCGGCCAGATCGTTGTAGGGAAGAGCCAGCGTGAGGCCGGCAATCTCTTCCGGCACGCCGGCCGAGCCGGGAATGCCGAACGTCGCCACGCCGGAGCCGGCCTTCACCAGCAGACCGTCGGCGTGGCCGTGGTAGCAGCCCTCGAACTTCACAATGATCTTGCGCCCCGTGGCCGCCCTGGCCAGGCGGATGGCGGACATGGTGGCCTCGGTGCCTGAGCTGACGAAGCGCAGCTTTTCAATGGCCGGGTAGCAGGCGACGACCCGTTCCGCCAGGTCGGCCTCGGCCGCCGTCGAAGCGCCGAAGCTGGTCGAGTTGCGCGCCGCCCGCTCGATCGCTTCCACCACCGGCGGAAAGGCGTGCCCCAGAATCATGGGCCCCCAGGAGCCGAAGTAGTCGATATAGCGGTTGCCGTCGGCGTCTGTGAGCCATGCGCCCTGGGCGCGCTCCACAAAAGGCGGCGCGCCGCCCACCGCGCGGAAGGCTCGTACTGGCGAGTTGACTCCGCCGGGAAAGAAGCGCTCGGCGCGCTGTTGAAGAGCCTGGGAGCGGGTGCGAACTGATGCGGCGGTGGGCGAACTCATGGTGGCTCCAGTATAGAAGCAGTGCGATTGGCTCTTGAGGGAAAGAACTCACAGGATCGAATTGAATCGCGCCGTTCCCTGCTTTCATCTCGATAAGTGTGAGCGAGTTGAACGAGGTCGGCGACCGCCTGCTGGCGATCTTTGACGGTCATTGCGGCCTGTGCAACCATTCGGTGCGCTGGCTCCTTGCTCGCGACCGCTCCGACCGGTTCCGCTTTGTGGCCTCCGACTCCCCCAAAGTAGCCAAACTGCTGGCGCGGCATGAGTTCAACGCACCCACTGTGGCGGATGGTCCAGGCTCAATCCTCGTGGTGCACGATGCCGGCCGGCCAGCGGAGCAGGTTTTGCTCCGTTCAGCCGCGATTCTGGCGCTTCTGCGCGAGCTGCCCGCACCCTGGCCGGCCTTCGCTTCCGGTCTCCGCCTGATTCCGCGCCCCCTGCGCGACCTTGGTTACCGGCTCGTTGCGCGCTGGCGCTACCGCATCTGGGGACGCCTGGAAAGCTGCCCGATTCCCACAGCAGCGGAGCGCAGCCGCTTCCTTTAATGCACCGACGAAAGGCGCGAATCCTGCTAGAATCGTCCTTTCCGGACTCACGGTCCGGCAATTCGGCCGCCGCAGAATCCATCCGCAGAAAGCCCTCACACGTGCCAGATGAATCCAAATCCAACTCCGTGACCTACGCCGACGCAGGTGTGGACATCTCCAGCGGCGACCGTGCCAAGGAACGCATCAAGTACCTGGCGCAAAAGACCTTTAACCGCAATGTTCTGGGCGGTATTGGCGGCTTTGGCGCGCTCTTCCGGCTCGATCTGCAGCGCTTCAAGAGCCCCATTCTGGTCAGCTCGGCCGATGGCGTGGGCACCAAGCTGAAGGTGGCCTTCGAGTTGGGCATGCACCACACGGTGGGCGCCGACCTGGTGAACCACTGCGTCAACGACATCGCGGTGCAGGGCGCCATCCCCTTGTTTTTCCTCGACTACCTGGCCACCGGCCGCCTTGACCCGGAGGTGACCGAGTCCGTAGTCACCGGCCTGGCCGAGGCCTGCAAGGCCAATGGCTGCGCCCTCATCGGCGGTGAAACCGCGCAGATGCCCGGTTTTTACACCGACGGCGAGTACGACCTGGCCGGCTTCATTGTGGGCGCGGTCGACCGCGAAAAGCTGATTACCGGGGTCGGCATCAAGCCGGGCGACGTGCTTATCGGCCTGCCCTCCACTGGCTTGCACACCAACGGATACTCGCTGGCGCGCAAGCTGCTGTTTGAAGTGGCCGGCTACAAGCCCACGCAATATGTCTCCGCCATCAAAGACAAGGCGGGGGCCGCGCTGATGAAGACCCACCGCAGCTATCTCTCGGTGATTCAGAAGCTTGTGTCGGCTGGGGTGACGGCCGGCATGGCTCACATCACGGGCGGCGGCATTACCGAGAACCTGCCCCGCATCCTGCCCAAAGGCACCGGCGCCCAGGTCGAAATCGGCTCCTGGCCGGTGCTGCCCGTCTTCGAGCACCTGCGCGCCCTCGGCCAGGTTCCGCAGGAAGAGATGATGCGCACCTTCAACATGGGCATCGGCCTCATCGCCGTGATTCCCGCCGCCAAGTTCCCGCGCGCCAAGACGCTGCTGGACCGCGCGGAGGAGAAGTTCTACATCATCGGCCGCATTGCCAAGGGCGACCGCCGGGTGCAGTACACCTAACCGGAGCAGAGACGACGGAGGGAGCAGTGGCCTTCAGGCCACTGAATCCGCAGTAGGGAACGGCACGGGCTTCAGCCCCGGAGGGAGAATCTTGGAGCCAGTTTTGAAGGATCGGCCAGCCCGCCTGGGCGTTCTCCTCTCCGGCCGCGGCTCCAACTTCCTGGCCATCGCCCAATCCATCCGCGAAGGCCGCCTCCTCGGCGTCGAGATCGCCGTCGTCATCTCGAACGTGGCCGACGCTCCCGGCCTTGCCACGGCGCGGGATCTGGGACTGACCACCGCCGTCTGGGTTTCCAAGGGACGCAGGCGCACCGAACATGACGCCGATGTGATTGCCTGTCTGCGCCAGCACGGCGTTCACCTCGTTTGCCTGGCCGGCTACATGCGCCTGCTGTCCCCGGAGTTCATTGCTGCGTTTCCAAATCGCATCCTCAACATTCATCCCTCCCTGCTGCCTGCCTTCCCCGGCCTCGACGCCCAGCGGCAGGCCTTCGACTACGGCGTCAAGCTAGCCGGCTGCACGGTGCATTTTGTGGATGAGCACCTGGACCATGGCGTTATCATCCTGCAGCGCGACCTCCCCGTGCTCGATACCGACGACGCCCACTCGCTGGCCGATCGCATTCTGGCCGAGGAACACGTCGCCTACTCGGAGGCGATTGCCCGGGTGGTGAGCGGCGCATACGAGATTCGCGGGCGGCATTACGTCCCGCGCAAGGCCTAAAATGGTTGCGGCATGTGTGAGATTCCGGCAAAAAACCGGGCCGGCGTCGAACCTCGGTCAAGATTAGAATTCCCAGAGATCTCTGCAAGTTATTGATTTAAAATACTTTATTTTCGGACTGGCCTTGCAGAGCATTAGGCCTGCTTTGCCTATGCTTATAGGTGGCCAGACAAACGGCGGAGCTTCCGTGCCGGGCGAATGAGTACGCCCTCCCTCATCAACCAGCGGATGGCGCCGGGGCGCGGGACCGCCGTTGTCTGGAAGGCAGGTCTCTCCACCCCAGGCCGGACCGGAACCACGGCAGCCTGGGGACATTGAGAGCGGCCCAACACCAGGCCGGCGGACGGTGAGAAACAGAGCCGTCCACCGGCGCAAACTGCTGCGCAGGGCGGCCAGGCGAATGAGTTGTCTTTTAGAACCTGTATCAAAACTCACAGTTTTGAAAGGGCACGGCGGGGTACCCTCTGGGTCCCGTGCCGAGGAAGCAGCAAATGGGAGTCGGCTTTAGCCCAAGATTCAATTTGACCTTGGGCGACGCGGCTAAAGCCACGCCTTTTCAAAGCAGATCAATTCACCATAGCGTCGAGTTTTTATACAGGTTCTTGGAAAATCGATCGTCGAACATCTGGAATCATCCCAGAACCTCGGCAGCTGGGCTGCTGATTGCGGCCACTACCGTGGCCGGCGTTCTGTCGCAGCAGGGAGTGAGCCTGGGCCATGCCGGCTCGGGAACGGTGGTTACCCTGATCGGCGCGCTGGCCACGGCGCTGCTGGGACTGCTGGCGCAAGACCCGGTCCAGGCGCAGGATCCGGTCCAATCGCAGAGCAGCCGCTCCTCTGCCAATGCCAGCGCCAGGCTCGGGGCGTGGGCGCTGATTGCGCTGCTGCTTCCCTTGCCCTTCGCAGCCGGCTGCTCCGGCATCTCGGTGGCGCAGGACATTGTGAACTGGACACCGGCTTTGCAAAGCGCCGTGGCCACGGTGGACTCGACCGCCGCGCTGCTGGCGCCGGCGGATGCGCCCCTCTTTACCGCCGCGACCATCGGGTTCGACATCGCTTCCAACCTGCTGGTCACACAGGCGAAGGCGTATCTGGCGAATCCATCGGCCGGTGTGCTGGGCCAGATCCAGACCCAGATCGTGACCTTCCAGCAACAGGTGAATGCTTCGCTGCTGCAGGCAGCCAGGATCGTGAACCCTGCCAGTCAGAAGCATGCTCTGGCGGCGATTCAGGAGCTGGTAACCGTGGTGAGCGCCATCTTCGCACTGGTTCAGTCGATTTCAAGCAAGGCCGTGGTGGCGCAAATGGCGACTGAGTCGCACATCAAGCTGGCAGCCTTCGAGCCGTATCTTGACCATGTGCAAGCCGCCGAGATAGTGGCAGCTCATTATGGCGAGCCATTGGGCGTGGCCCGGATTCAGGTCGAGCGGACGGAGAAGAGCCAGGTTCTCGAAGGATTTTGAACGGGCAGACCGGAAAGTGCGAGCCTTCCCAGGTCCCTCCGCCGCGGCGGACGAGACCTGGGGCACCCTGTTTTGTCGGAAGTCGTGCGACCGTAGTTCTATGTGCTCTGGTCCCGCGCTTCGCCGAGGATCAGCTTGAGGGTGAACTGCTTTCTGCCGCGGTAGATGGTCACGCTTATGGTGTCGCCGGCCTGGTGCTTGTCCATCAGGGCGTTGATGTCCTGGGGATCGGTGACTTCCTGGCCGTCGATGGCGACGATCAGGTCGCCGCCCAACATGATGGGCGTGTTGCCCACGTAGGCCTGCTCGTTGCCGCCGCGCATACCAGCCCGCTCGGCCGCCCCGCCGGGAACCACCTTCTGGATCAGCACGCCGGAGTCGGCTGCCAGGCCCATCTGCGAGGCAAGATCGGGGCCAATGGCGTACGTGACAATCCCCAGCGAGGGCCGCTTGACCCGGCCGTAGCGGGTCAGGTCGGCGAGCACCGCCTTGGCCGTGTTGATGGGGATAGCGAAGCCTATGCCGGAGCTCTGGTCGGCTCCATTCGAGGCGATCATGGTGTTGATGCCGATGACCTCGCCGTGCGAGTTCAGCAGCGGCCCGCCGGAGTTGCCCGGATTGATGGCCGCGTCGGTCTGGATCGCGTCCTCGATCGGCGCGCCCTCCGAGCCGCGAATCGACCTGATGGAGCTGATGATGCCGCGGGTCATGGTGCCGCTCAGGCCAAACGGATTTCCAATGGCATAGACCTTCTGCCCCACATTCAGCTGGCTCGAGTCGGCCAGCGTGACGGGCTCGAGATTGGGCGCGTCGATCTGCAATAGCGCCAGATCGTGGACCTTGTCGGTGCCCACCACCTTGGCCGCATAGCGGCGCTTGTTGGAGAGCATTACCTCGACGCCGCGGTTGGCGCCCTCCACCACGTGATAATTCGTCAGCACATGGCCGGCCTTGTCGAGAACGAAGCCCGAGCCCTGCCCCTGTTGCGGCACGGTGCCATAGAAAAAGTTGAACACCAGCGTGGTGGACGTGATGTTGACCACCGAAGGCAGCACGCGCTTGTAGACGGCGATGTTGTTTTGCTCCTCGGCGTCATACGCGGGCGCGGCCTCAGCCTCAGTGAGTTCGAGCGCGGAGCCGCCATCGTGCGCGCCAAACAGCTTCACCTGGTGGAGCGAGAGATGGTTTAGATGGCTGGGCCAATGGGTGGTCACGAACCAGAATCCGCCCACCAGCAGAACAACCAGAACAATGCTGCGCAGTCTCATGATTTTTCGACCTGAATAACCTTCCTGAAAACAGGGAACAGAGATCAGGGGTCAGGGATCAGAGAGAGCTGATCGGTGGCCCTTATGCTCAATACGCGCGGCGGAGCCGCTTGTTCCTATTCTAAAGACAAGTTTTGCGGTATTTTGTTGCTCTCCGCTTTCAGGCGCAGCCACAGATCGCCGACCTGGTCGTAGAGCGACTCCAGATCTGCCGTGTTTTCCAGCACATAATCGGCGCGGGCGGCCTTTTCGACGTCGGGAATCTGGTGGGCCAGACGCACGCGCGCATCAGCCTTTGCGGCCTCGCCTGCGGTTCCCTCTGAGCTTATCCGCGCAGCATAGCGGGCGATCTTCACCTCGTCTGGCGCGGTGACCACCACCACGCGATCGAAGCGGCGGCGGTCGCCGCGGCGACCCAGCACGCCCTCGCTTTCGCCGCGGGCGCGGGCATCGCGCTCCACCTCAAAGATGAGCGCCGACTCGACCACCGCCACGGCCGCCGGATCGCGCTTGAAGACCTGCGCCATCCACTCCCGCTGCGCCGCAATCACCGCCGGATGCACGATCGCGTTCAGGTCTTGCAGACGGCAGCCCCGGAAAGCGAGATCCGCCAGACGAGAGCGATTCAGCCGGCCATCGGCACCGACCACCTCGTCGCCAAAGACGTGGACGATCTCAGCAAAAATCGGCTGGCCGGGCTCCATCAGCGCGCGGCCCAGCTCGTCGGCTTCAATGACCTGCGCTCCCAGCGCGCGCAGGCGCGCCGCGACCGTGCTCTTGCCGCTGCCCAGGCCACCGGTCAAACCCACGCGCAGCATTGGCTAGAGCCCTCGCCGCGGGAGTTCCCGCCGCATTTGAGCCACGCGCAGGGCGTTGGCCTTCAGCATCTTCGGCTTTGAGACCGCATCCGGGCGGAAGCCGATCCGCGGGGCTGGCTTCTCCGGTGGCATTGCAAGCACATGGATCCCCTTGACGATCTCGACAATTTCGTGGTCGTGTGTCTCCAGCCGTTGTTCCAACTCGGCAAGTTTGGCGGCGAGCTCCTTGTGGCTGGCAAGCGTCTCCCGCAGCCGCAGAAAGGCGCGAACCACGTAGATGGTCATCTCGACCGCACGCGGGGAGTTCAGCACGCTGGCGGCCATGATAGCTCCGTGCTCGGTAAAGGCATAGGGCGCGTAGCGGCGGCCTCCGCGGCTGCTCTTTGAGGTCACAGTTTGTGACCTCAAAGCCTCGTTCTCTTCAGCCATGAGCTGAAAGACGAAATCCGGCGGAAAACGATCCTCGTTCCGCTTGACCGCTTGATTGAGCGCCTTGACTTTTGCCTCATACAGCGCTGCCAGGTCGGCGTCGAGAAGCACTTTCTGGCCGCGAACCAAAAAGATTTGCTCCTCAATCGGTTTCGGCGTCAGGGCGCTTTCCCTGCTCATTTCGCCTCCTGACTTGAGAACACAAACATCCCCCGCCGCATCTGCGCGGCCTGCACCGTGTTGGCCATCAGCATCGCAATAGTCAGCGGCCCCACGCCGCCGGGCACCGGCGTATACGCGCCGGCAACTTCGAAAGCAGCCGGATGCACGTCGCCCACAATCGTCGAGCCGCGTTTCAGAAACGCCACCTCGCGCTTGGCGTTGCCGGCAAAGTAACGCTCGAACTCGGCCCGGTCCGTAATGCGGTTGATGCCCACGTCGATCACCGTCGCGCCCGGCTTGACCATCTCGGCGGTGATGAACCCCGGCCGGCCGATGGCTGCGACCAGAATGTCCGCCTCGCGGGTCACTGCGCCCAGGTCGCGGGTCTTCGAGTGGCAGATGGTCACCGTGGCGTTCTGGTGCAGCAGCAGCATGGCTGCCGGCTTGCCCACAATGTCGCTGCGGCCCACTACAACGGCGTTCTGCCCAGCCATGGCAATGCCACTGCGCTTCAAAATCTCAATCACACCGGCTGGGGTACAAGGCGCCAGCGCCGGACGGCCTGCCTGCAAGCGCCCCGCGTTCACGGGATGGAAACCGTCGACGTCTTTCGCCGGGTCCACGGCGTCAAGCAGCGCCTTTGTATCCACCTGCGCGGGCAGCGGTAGCTGGATCAGAATGCCGTCGATCTCGTCGCGGTCGTTGAGCGCACGTATCAGGTCCAGCATGGCTTCAGTGGTTACATCCGCCGGTGGGGTAATCAGCTCGCTGTGCAGTCCCAGTTCAGCGCAGGTCTGCACCTTGCTGCGGACGTAAATCTCCGACGCCGCCACGTTGCCCACCAGCACCGCGGCCAGTCCGGGCTGAATGCCCCTGGCCGCCAGCACACGCACCTTCTCTGCTACTTCCTGCTTGATTGCCGCGGCAATCGCTGCTCCGTCCAGAATCCGGGCCATCGTTCGCTCCAACCTAATCGTATCGCGGCCAGCGGCCTCAAGCCGAACCGGAAGCGGCATGCCGTGAAGGAGCGACCCAGGTCACAGGCGCATGTGATTGGTCTCACATACAGACCCGCAACCAACCACCTAACTTCACCCCTGCAAGCGGAGCCGCGTCCAGGGAGTGTTCCGAATCACTTCGGATCACAGCGAGCGCCTTGCGAATGCGGTCATTTGGCTGGGGGCTTGATGAGTATGTTCAAGGATGCAGGGCATCTGTTTCGATTTGCGGGGCTGTTTCTCCTCGCCTTCCTGATCTTCCTGGTGGTGCGGCATTTTGTCGTCCCCAAGAGCTTTGGGCAGTACGGGCACTATCGCGGGGCAGCAATGGGCGAGATCGCGGCGCATCCGGCCAAGTTTGCCGGGCATGAAACGTGTGAGGGCTGCCACTCCGATGTTGCCGACAAGAAAGCCAAGGGCAAGCATGCGCACGTGAATTGCGAAGCCTGCCATGGGGCGCTATTTGAGCGTCTGCCTGTTACCGATGCGCCAAAACCGAACCTGTATGAGCGCTTGGTTGCTTTGGTTGTTCCTCCGCCTCCGCCGGACACCCCGCTGCTGCGCCATGCCGAGGACCCAACCTCGGTGAAGCCGGTCCTGCCGGATACGACGGTCCTTTGCGCGCGCTGCCACACGGCCAGCGCTGCCAAGCCCAAGGGCTTCCCGCAGGTTGTGCCGGCCGAGCATTCCAACGGCATGCCCTGCGACACCTGCCACCAGCCGCACAGTCCGGAGATGGACGCGCCACCGGCCGATACGACGGCGAAGGCAGCGGGAGGTGCGAAATGAACTTGAATCGCAGGCAAATGCTGATCCTACTGCCCGCCGCGGCCATCGCCTGGAAATCGGTACTGGCCGGAACTCCGGAGGAAGCACCCAACTACAAGATGTCCGACCATTGGTGGGGCATGCTGATCGACATTCCCAAGTGCATTGGCTGCGGCAACTGCGTGCGCGCCTGCCAAACCGAGAACGACGTACCCGACGGATACTTCCGCACCTGGGTGGAGCGCTATCACGTCTCCGACTGGGAGATGAAGAACCCGCAGGACATCATGACCAACCCGATGACGGACCCGCAGGTGATATCGCCCGATGGCGGCAAGGAAGGATTCCCGGTGGCCACCGACACAGCGGGGAAGTATTTCTTTGTCCCAAAAATGTGCAATCACTGCGCCGACTCGCCCTGCACCCAGGTCTGCCCGGTGGGCGCGACCTTTGTGGCTCCGGACGGTGTGGTGCTGGTAGATCAGAAGTACTGCCTGGGATGTGCCTATTGCGTGCAGGCCTGCCCGTACGGATGCCGCTACATTCATCCGGAAAAGAGAACAGCGGACAAATGCACGCTGTGCTACCACCGCATTACCAAGGGGCTGACCACCGCCTGCTGCGAAGCCTGCCCGACAGGCGCCCGCCAGCTGGTCGACTTGAAAGACCCCAAGGATCCCATCCACGAGTTCCTGAAGACGCACAGCGTGCAGGTGTTGAAGCCGCAGATGGCGACGGGCGCCAAGGCCTTCTACAACGGGCTGGACGGCTCGGTGCGTTAAGACGAGCAGAATGAGCGAGGGCTTATGAACGGTGTTGAAGGCTTCATGTATCCAAACGAGATCGGCCTGCAATGGAGCGTGCTGATCGTTTTGTATCCGTACATTACAGGGCTGGTGGCGGGCGCGTTTATTCTGGCCTCGCTGGTGCGCATCTTTCGCGTCGAGGCAATTGAACCCACCTACCGCCTGGCGCTGCTGACCGCGCTCTCGTTTCTGCTGGTAGCGCCGCTTCCCTTGCAGTTGCACCTGGGCCATCCCGAGCGCTCTCCGGAGATGTATTTCACGCCGCATAGCACCTCGGCCATGGCCATGTTCGGCTACATCTACCTGTGGTATCTAATGGCCGTTCTGGTTCTCGAAATCTGGCTCGACTACCGCCGCGAGATTGTTCTCCTCTCACAATCGAGCAAAGGCGTGCTGCGGATGATCTACAAGGTCATGACGCTCGGCTCCAGCAATATCAGCCCGCGCGCGCTGGCCATTGACAACCGCGTGGGCTGGATCGTGACGCTCATCGGCATTCCCTCGGCATTTCTGCTGCATGGCTATGTGGGCTTCATCTTCGGCTCCATCAAGGCCAATCCCTGGTGGTCTTCGCCGCTCATGCCCGTGGTCTTCATCTTCTCTGCCATGGTGTCCGGCATCGCCGGCGTGATGCTGCTTTACATGGCGGTGACCAAGCTGCGCGGGCAGAAGATCGACGTGCATTGCGTGGACTCAATTGCCATGTACCTGTTCTATATCTTCATCATCGACTTCAGCCTGGAGATGCTGGACCTGGTGCACCGCATTTACGAGGCCGACGAGTCCTTCCGCAGCCTCAACTTCCTGGTGCACACGCAGCTCTACATTCCACATATCGTCATCCAGATCTGCCTGGGCACGCTCACGCCACTGATCCTGCTGTTCATCACCCAGGTGGTCAAGCTGCCGGAGACTGTGCGCAAACGCATGTACGGCATCTCCGGATCGCTGGCGCTGATTGGGATCTTCGCCATGCGCTGGAATGTAGTGATCGGCGGACAGCTGTTCTCAAAAAGCTTTCTTGGCTATACGACCTACAAGATGGCGCTGGTCACCAAAGAAGGACTTTTTGTGGCTGTCTTTCTGACCCTGCTGCCGTTGTTCTTCCTTTGGGTGCTGGTTAAACTGCTGCCGCCGTGGCCCGTGGGGGGCGCGCACGCGCACGCAGCCGGCGACTAGAAACAGGACGCGGTTTGCTTCATATCGGGTGGAATCCATGAACGATCTTCCCGTCACACTCGAGCAGATCTCCGCAAGGCTCGCAACACTGGAGCAGCGTGTCTTTGTTCTCGAGCACCCTTTGGCGGATGTGGACGCAGCGTCTGGATTGGAGGAGGCTGCATCCCCGGCGCCCAAGACGGTCGAAGGCGCCCCAGTGGCCTCGGCCGGGAGCCTGTTCTCCGTGCTGGGCAAGGCCATGCTGGGCATTGCCGGCGCTTATTTGCTGCGCGCCGTCGCCGAGTCAACTTCTCTGCCCAAGCTGGCTGTCGGAGGCATCGCCATTGTCTACGCACTCCTTTGGCTGCTGAGCGCCGTCCGAGTACCCGCCGAGGCCTGGTTTCGAAGCACCGTCTACGCCGGAACTTCGGCCCTCATTCTTGCGCCGATGCTTTGGGAGCTGACTTTGAGCTTCAAGGTGCTGACGCCCGCGTCCGCTGCAGCCATTCTCGCCATCTACGTTGTCGCAGCCTGCGCCCTGGCCTGGAAGCGCGACCTCACGCGAATTCTCTGGGTAGCCAACGGAACCGCGGCAGCCACCGCTCTGGCCCTGGCCGTCGCCACGCACGATCTCATTCCCTTCCTCGGGGTGCTTCTGCTCCTGGTTGTGCTGACCGAGGGCGCCGCGCAGCGGAACCGCGCGCTGAGCCTGCGCCCGCTCGTGGCCGCAGCTGCCGACCTGGGCGTCTGGATGTTGATTTATGGCTACGCCAACCCACAGAGTGCTCCGGCAGAATATCCGGTGCTCGGAATCGCAGCGCTGCTTGCACCCGGCTGCGTGCTCTTTGTCATCCATGCCGCCAGCCTGAGCGCGCGGACCGCACTGCTGGGCCAGAACATGACCATCTTTGAAGTGACGCAGGCCGTTATCGCATTTTTGCTGTTCGCCGCCAGCGTGCTCTGCTTTGCTCCGCAACTCGGATCGGTGGGCTTGGGCATTCTCTGCCTGGCCCTGTCTGCCACATGCGCCGGAGCTGTTTATGCCGCTTTCAACGGTTTTGACGCCGGCCGTAATCCGCAGATATTCGCCGCCTGGAGTACGGCATTGCTGGTGGCAGGGAGCCTGTTGAGCCTGCCGTCGCCGGCTCAGGTACCAGTGCTGGGACTTGCGGCGGTTGCAGCCACTCTGATTGGGGTTCGCGTGGGCCGCCGCACGCTTGAGACACATGGCCTGTTGCTGCTGGGAACAGCAGCAATTGCGTCTGGAATACCCGTGTACGCCCTTCAGGCCCTGGCCGGAACCATGCCGGTGCGTCTTACGGCAGATGTTTGCATCGTTGCACTATGCGCATTGATCTGCTATGCCGCTCAAGAGCGCGGTGCCGGCGAGAGCTGGCCGTTGCAGCTGCTTCACCTGTTTCCCGCGGCCCTGGCAGTCTGCGCCGTGGCCGCAATCCTGGTCCATGGGCTGTTGGCCGGGGCGTCGCTGCGCTTCATTCCTGAAACTCATCACATCGCGTTCCTGCGCACATTTACACTTTGCGTTGTGTGCCTTGGCCTCGCCTTTGCCGGCGCGCGCTGGCAGCGAATGGAACTGACCAGAATCTCTTACATCGGACTGGCTCTTCTTGCCGTCAAACTGGTGCTCGAAGACTTGCGCCATGGCGATCTGACCTTTATTGCCGGCGCGATCTTCCTGTTTGCACTCACGCTCATCGCTGTTCCACATCTGGCGCGCACTGGCCGCAAGATATAGTGCCTCTGCTCGCCGCTCGCGCCCACGGCCCCCACGCCAGAGTGTATCCACATATACTGACGCGCAGCGCCATCCGCCCTGGTAGTGTTCACAGGCCCTAAGAAAATTCTTAACTGCTGAAGCGAGCCCCGGCTGCCGACAAACTCATTGCCGGGGTCGGCTGGCTGCCGGCACACGCCGATGCTGTCCACGCCGGAACCGACCGCGGCAGTGGCAATCCGGGAACTGGAGGCTATGAAGGTGAACAGCGAAACGCAAAAAAGCGAGGCCGTTCAGCCTCCCTGGGCGCACCTGCGTCTGCCCCCGTTTCCGCTGGTCGCCATCCGCGTGTTGCAGCTGACCAACAACGAGAACGTGCAGCTGCACCAGTTGAGCGAGCTCATCTCCTCTGACGCCGCCTTTGCCAGCGAGGTGCTCACAATCGCCAATTCGCTGGTCTATGCGCCGCGCTTCCCGGCCTGCACCATTCTTCAGGCTATTGCCGTGCTGGGCGCCAACCATCTACAGGGTATGTGCCTCACGGTCGGCGTGCGGACCTATCTGGGCACGGCGCGCCATAATCCGCTCATTCGCAATGTGTGGCGGCATAACCTGGCCTGCGCTCTCATCGCACGCCAGCTTGCGGCAGCCGGCTTTATGGACCAGGACGCGGCGTACACCGCGGGTGTGCTCCACGACATTGGCAGGCTCGCTCTCGCCGTCATCCGGCCGAGCGAATACGCCGCTCTGCTGGCCCGGCACCAGGGTACGGCCGCCAGCATTCTGGCCGCTGAGGAGGAACTGTTCGGCTGCGACCACTGCGAGGCCGGCCACCACCTGGTTGCCGACTGGAAGCTGCCGACCGAGTTTCACGACATTGTCGGCGACCATCACGCGCCGCGCCGCCAGGACGGCGTCTGGGGCATGGCGGAACTGATCAAAGTGAGCTGCCGCCTAGCCGATGCGGCAGGCTTCTGCGCGTTTCCCGGCGGGGAGACCACGCCTTTTGCCGACCTGACCGAAGAGTTGCCGCCGCGCGAGCGTGGAGCCTTTCCCGCCGACCTGGAAACCCTGGCCACTGAACTGACCGAAAAGATCAATGCCATCGAGTGTCTTTGACGCCGCCGGCGATCGTCGTTCTGTGAATCGGTCGCCGCCTCCCCCGCCGCCTTGATTCGGAGAAGTTCCCTGCCCTGCTGCGGGCCAGCCTCGCTGCGGTCGGGGCGCCGGGGTGTATTCTGCATCTTCGCGCCGGCTTCGATCCCCGGCAGGCGCGGAACCCCAAAAAGGATCACCCATGAAGAGAATCCCTTTACTCGCCTGCGCAACCCTCCTTTCCTGCCTTTCTCCCCTCGCCCATGCGCAGCCCGCCGCGCATGCCGGCAAACCCATCCGGGTGATGCTGCTCGATGGCCAGAGCGGAGGCGCCTACCACGCCTGGCGGCTCACCACGCCGGCGCTCAAAGAGGAGCTCGATGAAACAGGGCTGTTTGAGGTCACGGTGGTCACTTCACCCACTTCCGACGGCGATTTCTCTCAATTCCATCCCGACTTCAGCCGCTACCAGGTCATTGTCTCCAACTACGACGCGCCCGATTGGCCGGCTGAGTTGCGCAGCGAGTTCGAGCAGTTCATAGGCAACGGCGGCGGCCTGGTGGTGGTTCATGCGGCGGACAACGCTTTCCCCAACTGGCCCACCTATAACCAGATGATCGGGATCGGCGGCTGGCGCGGACGAACGGAGAAGGATGGGCCAATGTGGTACTTCCAGGACGGCAAACTGACCAGCGATCCCACCCCCGGTGACGCTGGTGCGCACGGGGCGCGGCTGCCCTTCCAGGTCACCGCCCGCGAGCCCCAGCATCCCATCCTGCGCGGCCTGCCGCCGGTGTGGATGCACGCCGCCGACGAGCTGTATGGCACGCTGCGCGGGCCTGGCAAGAACATGACGGTTCTGGCCACGGCTCACTCCGACTTGAAGAATCACGGCACCGGCCACGACGAGCCTATGCTCATGGTGCTCAACTACGGCAAGGGGCGCATCTTCCACACCACGCTCGGCCATGATGTGGCCGCGCTCAGCTGCGTGGGCTTCATCACCACCTTCCAGCGCGGCACGGAGTGGGCTGCCACTGGCCGCGTGACGCAGAAGGTCCCTGCCAGCTTTCCAACGGCGAGTACAGTGAGCTATCGCGTGGACATCGCCTCCATGGACCCGGCGTTCCTCAAAGACGCCTCGCCCATCGTTGCGCATCCGCAACCGGGCGCGCAGAAATAGCTACTTGTCAGCGGCCGGCTCGGTGACGTTCAAGCGCTGATTGGCCGTCACGTCGCCCAGCTGCTGCACATGCCCGGACGGCCAGCGAATCTCAATCGTCGCGCGCGCGGCATCGCCCAGGCCGAAGTGTACCGTCAGGTCGCTCGCCGAGGCATAGCCCATGCTGCCGTTGACCGTCCGCAGCTGGGTTCTTCCGCCGGCCTTGCAACGCACTTCCGCGCCAATCGCCGAGCGATTGCTGGCGCGGCCGGTCAGGCGCAGTTGCAGCCAATGGCTGGCCGCCCCGGCAGCGGTGCGGTTCCACCACAGCTCGATTGGCCCGTTCAGAGCGGAGACGGCAGCGTCCAGTCGCCCATCCCGGTCGAAGTCCGCAAAGACGGCTCCGCGATGGAGTGCGGGCAGGGCGAAATCCGCGCCGGCGCTCGCCGAAACGTCCTCAAAGCGCCCGCGCTGGTTGCGGAACAGCCGATTCGGCTGCGCGTCCTGGGTGTCCAGTCCACCGCCGGCGACAAACAGATCCAGCCAGCCGTCATTGTCCAGATCGACAAGCCCACAGCCCCATCCGCTCCACAGCCGGCTCAGGTTCAGCAGACCCGAGGGGACGCTGCCGTCTTCAAACTCGCCCTTGCCGCGGTTCAGAAATACATCGTAGGTCTCGTTCTTCAGGCCGGTCATCACAATGTCGTAGAGGCCGTCGCCGTCGATATCGCCAAAGTCCACACCCATGCCGGAGATGTTGCGCCCTTCGCCGTTGAACGCCACGCCGGCGTCGATGCCGACCTCCTCAAACCCCTTGCCGCGATTGCGCAACAGCAGATTGCGCGCATTGTCATTGGCGATGACCAGCCCCGGCCTGCCGTCGCCGGCAAAATCGGCCATGGCGATGCCCATCCCCTTGCCCAGCAGATCGGGCAGCCCCTCCTTGCGCGTGATCTCGGCAAAGGTGCCGTCGCCGTTGTTGTGGTAGAGCTGCATGGGTTCGGCGCGGTACCGGTCGGGGTGGCAATAGGCGCGCGCACCAGCCTCAAGCCCGCCGCAGACAGGGTCAATGCCCGGCTCCCAGTCGCAGTAGTTGGAGACGAACAGGTCGAGCCGCCCATCGTTGTCGTAGTCGATCCAGCAGGCGGCCACGGACCACACCGGATGCCCCACCGAACCCGGGCCGGCCAGACCCGCCTTGGCCGTCACGTCTGTAAACGTTCCATCGCCGTTGTTGCGATAGAGATGATTCCCATGGACCCCGGCGACGAACAGGTCTTCGTGCCCGTCATTGTTGTAGTCGCCCACGGCCACGCCCATGGAGTAGCCCTCGCCCTGCAGGCCTGCGTTGACCGTCACATCGCTGAACGTGCCGTCGCGGTTGTTGCGGTAGAGCCGGTTCCAGTAATCCGGACCGGTCTTTGCCAGGCCAGGCAGCGCAGCGCCATTGGTGCAGAACAGGTCCGGCCAGCCGTCTCCGTCAAAGTCAATCACGCCCAATCCGCCGGGCAGCGTCTCCACCTGGAACTTGTGTCCCGTGGCGCCGTTGCGCAGTTGAAAGTCCAGCCCCGCGGCGCGTGCACCGTTGACCAGGCGAATGGGAGAGGCAGCCGGCGGCGTCTGCGCCCAGCCTCTGCGCAGCCCCGCCCCGCCCAGCGTGCCAGCCGCGAGCGCTCCCATCCCGCGCAGAACGCTGCGCCGGCTGGCGGTCACCGCCGCCTCCTGGGATGCTCCCCGTCTTGTCCCTGCTCTCGCTCAACCCTCACCGAGTCACCATAGAGCTTGACGGCTCCTGAGAGCAACCCGAGCCGCGGCGACCGTGATTCCCGAGAGTTGGCCGGCCACAAATCAGATTTGTCCTCAAAGGCAATCTCAAGTTACGCCGGGGTTTGGCCGAAACAGAAGACAGGGAGTTTCCGCTTCCCGGCCAATCTCGGCGTTGCGCCGGTTGTGAGCACATCGAGCAGATTCCATGGCGAGTCAGCATCTGAGCAGCGGACACGAGACCAGCGCAGGCAAGACCTCCGGCCGCCGGGATCTTCGCGCCGATGAACGATTTGACCTCCATCGCACCCCGGGCAGCCTGCTCCACAAGGGCGAAATGATCCCCTGCGAGATGCTGGACATCAGCCTGGGCGGATGCCGGCTGCGCACCCTGCGTCCCTTTACCGACGGGGCTCTTGAATCGGTCAAGGTGACCCTCGCCATTCAGGAGATGGTCCTGAGCATCTGGGGAATCACCCAATGGACGAGTTGGGACCGGTACGTCGGCATCCGCTTCATTCATCCCACTGGCCACACCCGCAACCAGCTGGCGGCGCTGCTCACCTGCCTGGTGGACCAGAGCGCGGCCGACGTAATCAAGCAGGCCGTTGCGGCCTCACTGCACCATGCCGGCAGCCCCATCATCGCTCTCGAGCGGCCCCTGGCTCCGGAACCGGACGCGGTGGTCGAAGAGGAGTTTCAAGCGCCGCCCCCCCCGCGCGAGAAACCCAAGCGCCCGCAACTCAAGAGCGACCACAAGATCCTCACGCTCGATGAGGGCCAATCGCCCGCCCAGCTGCACCTGGTGGCCGAAGGCACCAGCCTTGCCGGCAATGTACTCGACGTAAGCCAGGACGGCTGCCTGGTGCGCCTGGCGCGGCCGGTCACGGTCCGCATGAAGGCCCAGGCGGAGGTGAACTTCAACCTGCGCGGCCTTCCCTTCCGGCTCCCCGGCGTCACCAGCGAAACCTACACCGGCGGGCTGCTTGAAATTCGCTTCACGGAGATGAGCACGCGCAAGCGCGACGACCTGGCGCAGCTGATCATGGAGCTGCACGGGCAGAATGAGGCAAGGAATCAGGCCGCGTCGCCCCCATCCTCCGGAGCGCCCAAAACTCCACCACCCCAAGCGCCGCAAACAGCACGGTGAGCAGCTGCACGCTGGTGCGGCCGTCCAGCCATCCCGACACCCACGAGCCTGCGAGAATAAGAATCCACAGTGTGCGAAAAGTCTTCCCCATCGGTTGCCCAGGGAGCTGCGTGAGGACCGACGCGGTCACAATCAACGCCAGCACGACAAGAATCGAGTCGTACATGGGCACGTAGACGTTGATGAGCAAAGTCCATGTGATCGTCGCCGCCCACAGCAGCGCGTTGAATGGCCTGCCGCCGCGTGGCGCGCGCCACCAGAAGCGCAAAAGAAAAATGAACGCGGTCAGGACGCAGAGCGAAAAAAGCGCCAGTCCAATCGGCGATCGCCCGCCGTGCAGGAATGCGGTGAACGATGTCAGGTCGACGTACTTCACCAGGATGAGCACCGAGGGCGCCTGCCCGCCGCCGGCAACCTTGCCGAAGGAAAGCAGGGTGCGGAAGAAGACGCTCCAGATGCCGATGCCGCCGACCGCCGCGGGTAGCGCGACCAGCGCCGCCGCTCCGGCGACAAAGCCGAGGAGCGATTTGAAGCGGCGTGTCACGAGCAGCATGGGCAACACCAGAATGAGCAGGGTTGGCTTGTAAAGGCAAAGCGACAACAGCAGCCCCGACAAAAAGGGGTGACCCGCGTCATCCTGAACCAGCGCTGCGGAGAGAAGAAAGAACGCCACGGCGGAGAGCTGCCCGCTGGCGGCCGTATCGATGATGAACGGGCAATAGGCAAATGCGAAACAGAAAACCAGCGAGCGGCGCGCCGCGTCGAGCGGCAGAAAGCGGCCCAGCAGCACCCGGAGCCCGGCCGCATACATTGCGAGCGTGATCAGCAGCCACACCGCGTACGCCGCCGCATAGGGCAGCAGCGCGAAGGGCTGAAAGAACATCCCCACAAATGGGGGGTAAGGCAGCAGGCCGTAGCCGCCGGAGCGCGCATGCACCTGACTGCAGACTTCCTTTTGCAGCTCGTAGTTGTACAGGTCGGCCATGGGGTGCGTATTGAGAATGCGCCCCAATGCGTAGAAGCCGGCAAAATCGCCGTCGGGCGGGCGATGGCTCATGAGCACGATCGCCGTAAACGGCACAACGAAACCAACCAGCAGCAGCCCCCAGCAGATGTATCCGAGCTGCCTCAGACTGGCAGTGGATGCAGGGCCCCGCCCCGGCTGGGCAGGCGAAATCGAACTCATGGGGGAAGACTCCTGGAGCAGATTTGAGCGGAGCGTGGTTCCATCGCATTGTATCGTGATGAGCGGATTGGGCTGACGGCGACTCAGAGCCTCACGCAGGGGCGTCATGTTTGTGATGCGCGGTGTTCCGCCACGGCAAATGCTCCCACAGCCCGCGCGCCGAGAGGATGACGGAGAAGAGGGCGGTCACGCCGAGCGCGAGGAGCGTCCAGATAAAGAAGAAGGCTCCGTTGGACTTGGCAATCGCTCCGCCGACTCCTGCCCCCTTCATGTGGATGACGGGGACGACCAATTCAAGGAGCGATACGAGGAGAATGACGACGTACCCAGATCGCTTTCCCGCCAGCACCACCGTTCCGTACAGTTGGGCGACAAGAATGGGCAGCACAATCAGGTCAAAAAGCGTTCCTGGCTCCATTCCCCGGACGATGTCGTCAGTCATGTGAAGCGTCATGAGCAGGATCGAGAGGAGAGACGCGATGGTTAACGTAACGTTCTGTTTCATTGGATATCTCCTTGGTAGACTGGAGCGTCCTGGTCTTGCAATGCGCGGAGGAGAACACTACTTACCCTAGGGCGTATCGACATATGCTGGCACGGCAGCAAGGTTTCAACTATGGGCCGGCGCACGCGGTGTCGGGTGAAATCGTTTTGCCGTCGAGCCGGAAGCAGACCGCACCATCGAGATCGGTCGCGAAGGTGAGAACGTTCGCGGCTTGAAGCGCCCGCAACACCTCCTGGCGGGGATGGCCATAGCGGTTGCGCAGCCCGCAGGAGATCACCGCCCACTGCGGCGCCACGCGAGAGAGAAACTCCGGCCGCGTGGAGGTGATGCTGCCGTGATGGCCCACTTTCAAGAGCGTGCTCGCAAGGCCCGGTTCAGCCAGCATCGCCTGCTCCACCGGAGCCTCGGCATCGCCTTCCAGCATGACCGAGGTCGCGCCGTAAGCGACATGCAGAACGAGCGAATCGTTGTTGGTGGGCTCTGCGCCCGGCTGGTAGTTGCGCAATGGCGCGAGCACGGCGACCTGCGCAGCGCCAAAGTCGAGCGCGTCGCCCGCACGCAGAGCGCGCACCCGCACGCCCAGCGCAGCCGCTTCACTGAGCAGCGCGTTGTAAGCAGCTACGGGCGGATTCTTGCCCACCCACAACTCGTCGGGCCGGAAGTTGCGCAGCACCGCTGGCATGCCGCCCATGTGGTCGGAGTGGGCGTGCGTCAGCGCGACCGCGTCCAGATGGCGAATGCCGCGCGCCCAAAGCGCCTGCGAAACAACCTCCTCGCCAATGTCAAACTCCTGCGCCGTCTGGCGCGGTCCCCCGCCAAACCCGCCCGCATCCACCAGCAGAATCTTGCCGTCCGGCGTGATCAGCAGCAGCGAGTCGCCCTGCCCCACATCAATGGCCTCGACCAGCAACGCGCCGCGCGGATGCTCGACAGGCCGGGGTGCAACAGCCGCCAGAGCAGCCAGCAACAGCGCAGCCCACGCCGCACGGCGCTGCCAGCGAACGCCGCGCGCCAGGAGCGCAGCCGCGGTCAGCAGAATGCAGAATGCGGCCGACTGCGCCAGCGGAGGCGGAGGAATCCGGAGGTCACCCACCGTCAGCGAGCCAAACTCGCGCACCAGCCACAGGCCGAAGTGCAACGGGAGGGCCGTCATTCCAGCCGGAAGCACGGCCGCCGCAGGCCAGACCAGTGCGGTGACCATGGTGAGCAGCGCGGCCGGCATAAGCACCAGCAGCAGCGGCAAAATGAACAGGTTCACCGGAAGCGCAAACAAGGTGACGCGATCGAAGTAGAGCGCCATGGGCAGCGTCATGGCCACCTCAATCACCAATGAGATAACCAGCAACTCACACCCGCGCAACACTGCGCGCGTGACGCCGGGGACCGCGAGGCGCGCCACACTCTGCAGCCGCGTACCGAAAAAGACACCCGCAAACATCCGCAGCGTCATGCGAAACTGCGCCAGCCTGGGTGGCAGCGTCGCGTCGATCCCTGTAAGCTCCAATTCGCGGGTGGCTGCCGCGTACGGGTGAATGCTTGCGGCCAGCAGCGGCATTGCGATGCCGGCAATGGCCACCACAGCCAGCAGAGTCATCTGCAGGCTCGCGTCGAAGAGGCTGCGCGGACTCCACGCCAGCAGGCAGAGCGCGGCAAAGCCGATTGTGTTCAGCGGGCTCCGCTCCCGATAGACCAGCCGCGCCAGCAGGTAGAGCGTCACCATCCACAGTGAGCGCTGCACCGGCGTGGCGAAGCCTGTGAACAGCGCATACGCAAATGATGCGGCTATCGTGACAGCGGTTGCCGGAACTCGCCGAAGACGCAGCCGCCGCATGATCCAGAAGATGCAGCCGGCCACAATGGCCAGGTGAAATCCGGAGACCACGAGCATGTGAAATGAACCGGTGCGCTCAAAGCCCACACGCAGAGAGCGGGTCAAGTAAGTCCGGTCACCGGCCACCATCGCGGCGAGCATCACGGCGTCGTCGGGGCTCAGACGCAGCGCCGGAGGCAGCCTTTGCATGACGGCCGGCAGAGCGAGAAGCCGCGCCGTGGCCAGGTGCTGCCAGCCGCTGAGCCGGCAGGCGAGAGACGGTCGCTCGGATTGCCCCAGGCGCTCAACCTCATCCGCATTCACGGTCGTTGTCGCGGTAATCCCCTGGTCCACGAGATAGGCTTCGCGGCTCCAAACGCCGGGATCGCGATAGCTCTCAGGCCTCAGCAGCCGTGGCACGGCGCGCACACCGTCTCCGCAGTGCAACTGTGCCGCCTGAGCGCCCGCGGGCCAGCGTACCGTGATCCGGACCTCACCTTCAACCGCAGCCTGTGCGTCAGCTGCGTCCGTGACCATCTCGGCACTCGACACTCGCACGTCAACGCGCTGCGAAAGCCGTTCTGCCGCTCCCGGCTCGTCGAGATCTTCTTCAATCTCGCCATGAACCGGGCCGGCATCGATGACGACGCCTTCAACAGTGCGCAGCAGCCCGTCGGACAGCGCGGCTAATTGCACGGCAGGCGCGGGGGCCGGCTCCATCTCCGCGCACCACGCGCCAAGGAGGAGCCACAGCACCGCGAGAGGAACCCATGCGATACGTTGCGCGCGGAATGCGGCAATCGCGCAGAGCGCAGCCAGCGCAAACAGAGCCACCAGCAGCCACGACGGCCGCAGCCACAGCCAATGCGCGGCCGTGATACCCAGCGCAAACAGCCACGCGGCGTGAAACAGCGGAACCCGGGCCCGCCCCAAGGATGCAGGACGGGCGAGGCCTTGCCCGGTGCCGGGCTCGAAGCTGGAGGATTCGGCTTCCATCGCGCCACAAAAACGAAAAGATTCTATGGCCGACAAGCCTATTCCATTTTTCGCAATCGGGGTAGGTCGGCGCGCACGCAGCGGCGCAGTCGAACAATCGTCTCCATGTGGAATGTCTGCGGAAACAAATCGGCCAGCGTCACCGATTCAATCTCGTAGCCGGATGCAACCAGCGCGCGCAGATCGCGGGCCAGCGTGGCCGGGTCGCAGGAGACATACACCAGCTCCGCCGATGCGACTTGCGCCAGCAGCGCGGTCACATCAGCGCCCAGGCCGCTGCGCGGCGGATCAACAATGATCAAGTCGGGAACAATCCGATCGGGCCCCTGCGAACTCGCCGCGCTGCGCAGAAAGTCGAGCGTGGCTGCACGCACTCCAGTGCCCGTCGTGCCCTTGAGATTTTCGTCCAGCGCCTCGACCGCCGGCGGCGCCGATTCAACCGCAACCACGCGTTCGAAATTCGCCGTCAGCCTGCGCGCGAACAAACCCACGCCGGCAAACATATCCCAGGCCAGCTTGCCGCTCGCTCCGCGCGTCACCCGCTCCACCAGCGCGTCCACCAGCCAGCGGTTCACCTGGAAGAACGCGCCCTGGTCAACGCGATAGTCAAATCCCGCCGCGCTGTACCGGATCGAATCCGCACCCCAGCGCGCCAACATGCGCGCCGGATGCCCGGGCCGCCCGTCGGCTGCCAACTGCGCTGACTTGAGCTCCGCAATGCGCTCCTTCAGCGCAGCCGCAAGCGGCTCCAGCCGCACGCCCGCCGTGTCCCCTGCAAAAAGCGTCGCCATCAGCGTCGACTCCGCAGCATCGCAAAACAGCGCTAATTCCTTCGGACGCAGATTTGCCGGCACCCGCTCCAGCATCTCGCCCGCGGCCTGCGCAGCGCACACCAGCAGCGGAGCGGCAATGGGACACTGACTGATGGGAACGATCCCATGCGATTTGCGTCCGCGATAGCCGGGCCTGCCCTCGGCGTCAAACGCCAGGCGAATTCGGTTGCGATAGGCCCACGGCTCGGCAGCCAGTGTTTCGATCTTTTCAGGCACCGCAACCCCGCCGCGCTCCAGCGTCTCGCGCAAAATCTGCTGCTTGAACGCGAGTTCATTCTCGTAGCCGGCGTGCTGGTAGTTACATCCGCCACATGCGCCAAAGTGCGGGCAGCGGGGCTGCACGCGCGCGGGCGAAGCGGCCACAATCTCCACCGCTTCGGCAGTCGAGTAGCCGGATTTGCTTTGCGTCACGCGGATGCGCGCCTGCTCGCCGGGCAGTGTGAGCGGCACAAACACGGCCTTGCCCTCCACGTGCGCCAGAAACGCCCCGCCGTAGACCGGCTTCTCGATCTCCACAAGCTGCGCTGACGAGTTCGCAGAATCTCGCGCCGCGCTTTGAGCGCCGCCCTCCTTAGCAGAACTCTTCGCCGCCGCAGCCAGCAGCTTTGCATCAGGGCACGACTTGAATAGCCTGCCCTGAGCGGGGTCGAGGGGTGCCGCAAGCGCCGCCACAGCGATCGGGGCTTTAGCCCCTGCGGGATGCCGTTCGTTGGCGTGTCGACGCGCCTTCTGGCCGCGTGTTGGTGGCTTGCGGTTCTTCATTGCTGGCTCATGTAGAACAGGCTCAGGCGGGGCAGGTTGTAGTGCACCAGCAGCTGCTTCTGCTCAAACTGCTGCTTCACCTGGCGAATCTGCACAGCGCCCATGCGGCTGCGATACGGCGCCAGTTCTCGGTCGGCATGTTCCTTGAGGCGGACGACCAGGTCCTCCGGCGCGGCAGCGTTCAGCGCGGCAAACAGCTTGCCTTCCAGCACGGTCAGGTGGCGCTCCAGGTCTTCGAGGTTTTCCGCAGCTGCTTTGTCGTCTGCTGCGGCGCTTGCCTCGCCGCGCACCGCACTGGCCAGCTGGCGCAGCCGGGCCGCAGTTGCTGCACAGGCTTCCGGCGCGACGGTTGCGGCGTCGAGCGCGGCCGCGGCCGCTTCAAGGTGCGCGGCCACGCGGTCGTGCTCAAAGCCGGACTCGCGGCTGGTCTCGCTCGCCTCGGCGTCTGTCTTCGGTGCGGCGGTGCCAATGGCGGCCTCGCGCAGCTCTTCTGCCGCCTCCATCACCGCCTGCGCGCACCAGGCCAGGCCGTTGACCTTCCTCATGCGGCCTTTCTTCTGCCGGGCTTCGTATTTGTCAAAGGCAGCGTCAATGCCGCGCAGCGCCGCCTCCAGCGGAATGCCCGCCTCGCGCCAGGTCTCAATCAGCGCCCAGTCCAGCGTGGAGAGCAAGAGCAGCGCGCCCCTCCGCTGCTGGAAGCGCTCCTCGATCTCGGTGAAGTAGTTGAAATAATTCTGCACGGCGTCAGCGATTCCCCATTTGCTGCACAAAGATTGAGGATACCGGAATTTGCCTGGCCCTTGCGCCGCGTGCAAAGCGGGTCACTCTTTCTCAATCGCCCGCGAGCCACAGCATACAGCCCGCCCTCTAGGAGCTTGTTGAAAATTGCCTATGTGGTGCGCGGTTCTTTGGCTTTTCTGCTTGCTCCGGGCTGATTTTCGTTCGAAACGTGTGTTTTGCGAG
>Ga0302275_10001107_pt1 | contig 29157 bp, 22 predicted proteins | sample III_Bog_N2_2_FD_200229 | JGI IMG/M metagenome (GOLD analysis project Ga0302275, IMG submission 200229) | Peat permafrost microbial communities from Stordalen Mire near Abisko, Sweden - III_Bog_N2_2 | ecosystem: Environmental > Terrestrial > Soil > Wetlands > Peat | place: Sweden: Abisko... | reverse complement strand
TCTGCTGTTCCAGATAAACGCTGCCCAAACCGTACACCGCCTCAGCGCTCGCGGGATCGTCGCGCTGTGCTACGTGAAATGAAGCTGCCGCCTGATCCATGTATCCGCGCTGGAAGAAAATCGAACCGTAAGAAAGGTAGTTGCGTCCAAAGTCAATCGCATCGGTCAATCCAGCAAAAGGAAGCGCTCGTGCCAGTCGTTCGGATGTAGTTGTAGGAATGTGCTGGAAATCGTAGTCCACATGGTCAGGAGCGACAGGTCCCTGATAGAGCTTAACGATCTCTCCCGAACCGCTGACTAAGAACGACGTTGGAAGTGTAAGATCGCGATGACGATCAAACAGGTAGCGATAAACAATGTTATAGACAGCGGCAATATCGTCAGTCCCGCGAAGAATCGTGAATCTAAGGTCATGCGCTCGAACCAAAGATCGCAATATGTTTACATCGGGTGAGTTATCGAGAGTTACTGACAGCAAGTGCAGACCTTGGGCAGCCCAAGAACCATTGCGCTGGTTGAAAGTGGCCCAATCCGTTTTTATCTCAGGCAACTCAGCGCTTGGAGACCAAAGGTGTACAAGCACGGGCTTTCCTCGAAATGAAGAGAGCGTCACCGTCTGTCCGAGGAGATCGGGAAGAGCAAAGTCGGGCGCTTGGATGGGAGCGAGCAACCAAGTCTCAATTGTCTGTGGGGAGGTATCGTTAGCCTGTTCGGTCGCGCCGTTTCGTATCGCATCGGCGGGTTTGTCGCCGGTTAGAACGGCGAAGGCTTGCGCGCGAACGTGTTCCGTTCCTTCCTCGACCCACACGCGGTGGGCGATCGGTAGATTTTGTAGTTCTTGAAATAACCCACTCGGCCACCGGATTGACGCGCGCACAGGCCCTTTCACATTGCCCAAACCAAAGAAAATATCTTTGCTATGTTGGGAAAGAAATCCGGAACCTGCTTGCAGCGATCGTGTTTGGGTCCCCCACTCCGTCGTGAGCGTGACGACGGCGCCAATTGCATCTCGATTGCTTTTCGTGCCGCGCAGATGGAATGCGATCGATGGTGGAAGGTCCTCCATCACGTTTTTCAAAATGCGCAATTGCGGCCCATTACGATTTTTTAACAATATTTCCTGACGTCCATCATGATCCAAATCCGTGAGGGCGAACGCTCTTCCGTCCTCGAGAAAATCAAGGCCGATCGTCCCTGAAATGTCGGAGAAGGTTCCGTCTCCATTGTTTGCATAGAAGATGTTTCGCTCGTATCCGCTCCAGGTGCCGTCCGCGCGAATTAATTCGTTGATGGCACTCCATCCCTGCTCGTAGTTACTCGAGGACTTAGCCTCATTCGGCGAGTAGTTGACGACTTGCCGCCAGAAGAAACTGTTGAGGTCATTGCGGGAAGAGCCGCTAACCATGCCGTTCGTAATGTACAGATCGGCATAGCCGTCGTGATCAAAATCCCACGCGTCGCTTGACCAAGCCCAGCGCCCGATTCCGACTCCGGCCTTGTCGGTTGCATCGTCAAACGCGAAATCACGACTGGCAGCTTGGTTGGGAGTTGCGGGAGTGTCTCCCCCGGCGCTTTTAAATCGCCCCTTAAAAAGCGAATTGCCCATTGCGTGCTGGTGATAGAGCATTCGCACATCGGACGCGGCGTTCTTCTGAAACATATCCTGCATGGAAATGCGCTCGCCTGCAGCGGTCCACATATTCGCGACATAAAGGTCGTCGACGCCGTCATTGTTATAGTCGAACCAGCTAACGCTCATCCCGGCACCGATATCTTCAACTCCCGCTCGCGGAGCCACGTCTGTGAAGGTTCCGTCGCCATTGTTGCGATATAAGTTTTTGCGTCCGAAATCATTCACCACGTAAAGGTCGGGCCAGCCGTCACGATTAAAGTCATTCCACGCGCAACAAAAGCTGTAACGAGTGTTGTTTTGGTTAAGCCCGCTCTGGGCAGTCACATCGCTAAATGTGCCATCGCGGTTGTTGCGCATCATGAAATTGGGTGGACCGTTCTCCGCGTCATAATAAGGAGCAGGATACTTATACTGGTCGGTGCCCTGATAATAGACATAGAGACAAAAGTAGATATCGAGCCAACCGTCGCGATCATAATCGGCCACCGCCGCTCCCGTGAAAGTTCCTTGCGGCGGGTTCGAAAACTGAAACGCATTTGCCTTCTGACGAAATTTTCCGCCTCCTTCGTTCAAGAACAACATAGGTCCGTTCGCTCGCACGACAATCAAATCCTGCCGGCCGTCATTGTCGACGTCTACAAGAAGCGCGCACGCTGTGTTCTCAAGTACTCCCACTCCAGCGCTGTCCGTGATGTCCTCGAATGTTCCATCGCCGCGATTTCGATAAAGCCGGTTTGGCAGACCGCCCGGCTGGCAAACATATAGGTCGTCAAATCCATCACCATCGATATCGCCAATTGAAACTCCGTTATGGCCGTAGATATCAATTCCACAGGCTCCGTCCAGAACAGTGCGCCAGTAATCAGTTCCGTGTAGAAGCTGAGCTGAGTAAGATGAGTTACTGCCGAGGGCTGCAGCCGTTACATCCACATAAGCAGGATGCTTCGATCGGCTCCGAGTTTCATCCAACGATAGCCATGTCCGCACGCGGAAGTCGCCCTGCTCGGGCCGTTCCCATGTGAGCAGCCAATGGCCCACGCATTGCTCGCGATAAAAATCGCTGCCGCTTCCTACGAACTCATAGCGAATCCGTGTCTTCATCGTCAATGATTTTGGGTTGGACGATTGCACCGGCCCGACGTCGATGCTCGTCACCTGAAACTCCGCGACAAGAATCTTCTCAAAGCCACTTAGCGAATTCTGCATTTCGAGAAGAAATGCATCGCGGGCGACTGTGAACTCGGACGTGAACGTATTCCGATGCACAACGATCGCCGACCCAGGCCGGCTCGCGCGAGACTCAGACGGACGCAGAGAAGCACCGATGAAATCTGGCGCGAGAGCTTCCTTGACCGTTTGCAGATCACGCGGAGACTGCAAGAGTTCGGCGCTCCACTTGTCAAAGATGCCGGCAATCTGGTCCGCATATTGCTCGGTAATAAAATCGTCATGGCCCGACTCCGACTTCAGGAGGAGATTATCCAAGGGTCGCGGCACACGATAATGGGGAACCAAGTGATATTCGCCGTCGTTCGCGGAAGTTTCCGTCGAATCGAAGCCGTGGAGCGGACGCCCAAGACGGAGCAGGCAAGCGGGGAGCAACGCGGCCGACAAGCCCTGACAAGAGCGAAATAGGAACTCACGTCGACCAAGGTCTACTGCGCTGGGCATGGGCGAATTCAGCGACTTCTCGGATCGCCTCAGAACGACGTCTCCCCTAAGATCATTTCGCGGATCGCCACGTGTGGCCTGAAATTAACATCCACTCCCGCGACCGTCAAGGCGTGACGGCTATAATGGCCAATCAGCCACCACCTCTGAGGACGATGCAAAACGGAAAGAATTTGCGTTGGCCACAACTAGCGGGCAGTCCCGTGCTCGAAAGTGTGTATCCAGTGATCGAGCGCTCGCGCGATGTTCAAACGAACCTCGAAAAGCTTGTCGAGGTCGCGAACTGGATGGCATACGAAGAACTGCCCATGCCCGACTACGGTCTTCCCTTTGGCATTGGTACGGGAGACACAGACGAGACCATCGATTTCATTTTAACCGCAGCCTGTATCGATACGGCGTTCACCGATTTTTCAAGTCACACCAGGTTCGAGGCGGACTATCAACGTAGAACATGGTCTGACTCCGACGCCTTATTCGCGTGTATGAAACGCGCTGTGGACGAGGGCACGCCCATTCTCGACGGGGCTTTTCTTGCGAAGGTCACTCGCGGGCAAATGGAAGTCCTGTTTGCCGGCAATATCGAGTTGCCGATGCTCGATGAGAAGACCGAAATCCTGCATCAGGTCGGAGCTACACTTGTCCGCAAGTACGAGGGACGCTTTCACAACTTCGTTGCATCGTGCCTGCCGCGGCTGTACGACCCAGTGACCAGCGGACGCGAGGCTGGGGCCGGCGATGGCCTTGTTGATCGCCTCGTTCGAGAGTTTCCGCGCTTTCGCGATGTCAGTCCGTACGAAAATCACATCATTAAATTTTATAAGCTTCCGCAGCTCTCGTTATGGTTCTTGTATACCAGTCTTCGAAAGACAGGAAAGTTTCATCTCGAAGATCTGGACTGCATGTCTGCCTTCGCCGACTACATTGTTCCCGTCGCTCTGCGGTTGCTTGGGATTACCCGTTACTCCGCTCAACTCGAAGCTGCCATCAATTCCTATCAGATGATTCCGCACGACAGCCCGTGGGAGGTCGAGATCCGCGCACATTGCATCTACGCCAGCGCGTTACTGGCTGAAGAGATCAATCGGCTTCGGCCGCCGAACCTGCAGATTCTCATTCCCCAGATCGATGCGCGGCTCTGGACGCACTATCACACCACATGGTGGCCGCATCATCTGACGAAAACGATTATGTACTGAGAAAGCGCCGCCTCGCAGACTGCCGAAAGCAGCAGCGAAAATCGCTGCACCCTACGCCAGTCAAGCGGTACAATGGCCCACTTGGATTTCGTCGAGATTGGTTTTACAAATGCTAACAAAAACAATTTCAAGCGCCGTGCGCGAGCGTCTGCTTCGGTCTGCGCGCAAAGTAATGAAGAACGCCTACGCTCCGTTTTCTCACTTTCGGGTGGGCGCAGCGATTCTGACTTCGAAGGGGCAGATTTTCGTCGGCTGCAATGTAGAGAATTCTTCTTACGGAATGACGAACTGCGCGGAACGCACCGCAATTTTTTCCGCGATCGCGAAGCATGGCCCCGCCCTCGAAGTTCGCGCCGTAGCCGTCACCAACGATCATGGCGTTCCCTGCTCGCCTTGTGGAGCTTGCCGGCAGGTGATCTATGAATTTGGTCCGGAAGCCGTGATCTTTTATGAAGGCAAAGAAGGCCCGAAGGAAAGTCTGATCACCGAGCTACTACCGGAGGGTTTCCGCCTCAAGTGAGCCAGCCCACTGTTTCACCAGCGCCGTTCCGTGCGATTGATCTCATCCGCAAAAAACGCGATGGCGGCGTTCTTTCTGCCGCTGAAATTGGATACCTGATCGAAGGTTGCACCGATGGCACCATTCCCGACTACCAGATGTCGGCGTGGCTGATGGCGGTCGTGCTCCGTGGGATGACTCGCGAGGAGACGGCCGCGCTGACCAACTCGATGTTGCGCTCCGGCGAAGTTCTGGATCTTAGTTTTCTGCCCGCACCTAGAGTCGACAAGCACTCCACTGGAGGCGTCGGCGATAAGACGTCTCTCGTGCTCGCCCCGTTAGTGGCCGCCGCGGGTCTTTACGTGCCGATGATCAGCGGCCGCGGGCTTGGCCATACCGGGGGCACGCTCGACAAACTGGAGTCCATCCCCGGATTTCGCGTGGGCTTATCCGTCCCAGAATTTCATCGCGTGCTCAAAGCCTGCGGTGCGTGCATGATCGGGCAGACGGAAAAAATTGCTCCCGCGGATCGCAAGCTCTATGCCTTACGAGACGTAACGGGCACGGTTGAAAGTCCGTATCTCATCTGCGCCTCAATCATGAGCAAGAAGCTCGCCGAAGGCACGGATGCGCTGGTGCTCGACGTCAAGACCGGCTCCGGCGCCTTCATGAAGAAGGAAGAAGATGCCATTTTTCTAGCCGAGCTCATGGTAGAAACGGGCGAGCGCATGGGCAAGAAAATGGCGGCGCTCATTACCGACATGAACCAGCCTTTGGGCTGCACGGTGGGCAACGCGCTGGAAGTCGAGGAATGCATTGCAATATTGCATGGCGGAGGTCCCGCGGATTTGCGCGATCTGTGCATCGAGTTGGCGGGCTGGATGCTGTTTCTCGGTGGTACCGCTGAAACGGTCGAAAAGGGAAAGCGGAAGTCTGAACAAATCATCGCTTCTGGCCAGGCCTTTCATCGCTTTCGCCAGATGGTCGAATTACAAGGCGGCGACATCAGCGTGATCGATGATCCTACCCGCCTTCCGAGTACGGAGCACCGCGTTGAAGTGCTTAGCTCTCGCGCCGGATATGTCAGCTCGATCTTATGCGAGCAGATCGGAACCGCCTGCGTCATACTGGGCGGCGGACGCGAGCGCAAAGAAGATTCGGTCGACCCGGCGGTGGGGATTGTCGTCCATAAGAAAATCGGCGACGAGGTTTCTGCTGGCGAGTCACTCGCCACCATTCATTGCCACAGCGATGCCCAAGCGGCCCGTGCCAGTAAGCTAGTCGAGGAAAGCTATCAAATCGCAACGGGGGCTTCGGTTGTGAAACCAACTTTGGTGCATCGCGTGATCTACAAAGGGGAATACTGATTCACAGGGGATAAAGATGGGACGATTTACCGGCATTCTCGGGCTGCTGACCATGTTGGGACTGGCGTACATCTTCTCCACCAATCGCCGCGCGATCAGCAAAAAGACGGTGGCTTGGGGACTCGGCCTCCAAATTGTGTTCGCCATTTTCGTCCTAAAGAGTTCAGTTGGTCAGATTCTTTTTCAAAAAGCGGGAGACGCCGTCAATCGCCTTCTGAGCTATGCCTTCGTGGGATCGAAGTTCGTCTTCGGTGAACTCGGCGCGCAGGGCTCGTCGATGGGCTTTTTCTTCGCCTTTCAGGTGCTGCCCACCGTAATCTTTATCGCCGCATTTTTTGCCGTGCTTTATCACTACGGCATCATGCAGTTCATTATTAAGCTCGCTGCGAAGGTGATGACGCGTTTCATGGGCGCTAGCGGCGCTGAATCATTGAACGTGGCGGCGAGCATATTCATGGGGCAGACCGAAGCTCCGCTGACGATCCGTCCGTTTCTGCCGGACCTTACCCGCTCGGAACTGATGACGGTAATGACGAGCGGAATGGCCCACGTTTCCGGTGGAATCATGGCTGCCTATATCGCGTTTGGAATTGAGCCCAAGCATTTGTTGAGCGCCGTCATTATGACTGCTCCGGGGACCATCCTCATGTCGAAGATGCTGGTGCCGGAGACGGAAATTCCAAGAACGGCTGGCCGCGTTGTGATGAGTGAGGAAGAAACCGGCGCGGAGAAGAGCGAGAATTTGTTGGGCGCAATTGCGCGCGGCACCACCGACGGCTTAGGACTTGCCCTGAATATTGCCGCCATGCTGATTTCTTTCCTTGCCCTCATCGCGCTCGCGAACGGCATACTCGGAGGCGTTCATAACCATCTCGCATGGTTTCCTTCGAGTCTGCAGCAGATTTTCGGCACGCTCTTTGCCCCCGTCGCGTGGGTCATCGGCATCCCCTGGCAGGACTGCCGCGCCATCGGAAATCTGCTTGGAACCCGTATGGTCCTGAACGAACTCGTCGCTTTTTCCATGCTGGGGCCGCAGCGCGCCATGCTTGATCCGCGGTCCTTCACGATCGCGACCTTTGCGCTTTGTGGCTTCGCGAACCTAAGTTCGATCGGGATTCAACTGGGCGGCATCGGCGCACTCGCTCCCAACAAACGCGGCGAACTGGCTCGGCTCGGAATTCGAGCCATGCTGGCTGGAACTATGGCCAATCTGATGTCGGCGTCGATTGCCGGGATGTTGCTGTCCTGAAGGTGTAGCCGGAGCACTGTTCTAGTTCGCGCTCGCTTCCAGGTCGCGGAGAATTGCTTCGGTTGTTGTCAGCCGGGCTCCCAGTCTCTGCAGTTCTTGCATTGTCTTGTTCCCAGCATCGGTTGCAAGGGTTTCGATAGCATCCTGAACAATGGCCACGCGCCGCTTTCGCTTCAGCAATCCCTTCGCCGCGCAGCTCACGCAATATTCGGTAACGACTCCGAACACCACGAATTCCGCGTGATCGCCTAAGCGATCGACCAGGGCGTCGGCGTGCAGGGTCTCAAAAATGTCGAATGTCTGTTTTTCTAAAATGATCTGTTGATACGACGAAAGATCTTCGGGCAACTTAGCATTCGCCGTATTCTCTACGCGAACAAACTTCTCCGCCAGCGCCTCGGCTACAAACTCCGCGCCCGGCGTGCCTTTCAGGCAGTGTGGAGGAAACTGCTGGAACTCGGGATCACCGGCGGGATGAAAACATCCATGCGATACCAGGAAAACCTCGTCCCGGCGCGCTGCGTCCGTCAGTTTGCGGATATTCGGCAGAATCTTCTCGGCTCCCGGCACGTAGAGTTTGCCTCCAGGCAACATAAAATCCGCCTGGACGTCCACTTCCCAAAAAACGAAGTCCCGCGATTGCATTTGATTCTCCCTGTGGTCGTGACTCGTAGCGTAGATTGCGGCCGCGTCGCCAAAACGAAAAGTGCCGTTGCGTTACGCTCATTCATTTGTATACTAGCGCCACTGAATTTCGGACAACTTTAAGGCGCGAAAGTCCCATGGCCCACGACGAACATACCGCATCTCCCGCGCAACGCAAGCTGGTGATCCGCAATATCGGCCTGCTGCTTAGCGGAGACCTCGAGCGTCCGATCCTCGATGCCGACACTGTGGTCGCGATCGGCGATCGCATCGTTGCCGTTGACAAAGAGAAGAATGTCGACACCACGCAAGCCGCGATCACCATCGATGCCAAGGGAACCGCTCTTGCTCCCGGCCTCATCGACAGCCACGTTCACCCCGTGTGCGGCGATTGGACGCCCCGCCAGAATCAGCTTGGCTGGATAGATAGTTATATGCATGGCGGCGTCACGACCATGATTTCCGCGGGCGAAGTCCACACGCCGGGCCGGCCCAAAGATGTTGTGGGACTGAAAGCGATGGCTATTTTCGCGCAACGCGCCTTTCAATCTTTTCGCCCCGGAGGAGTCAGGATTTACGCTGGCGCTCCCGTGCTCGAGCACGGAATGGTCGAGGATGATTTTCAAGAGCTGGCCGCCGCCGGTGTCACGATCCTGGGCGAAGTGGGATTGGGCAGCGTGAAAGACGGCAAGACGGCGCATCAGATGGTTACCTGGGCCCGCAAATACGGGATCCAGAGCACAATTCACACGGGAGGCCCATCGATTCCGGGATCGAGCCTGATCGATAAGGATATGGTTCTGGAAACCGACGCCGATGTGATTGGCCACGTAAACGGCGGCCACACGGCTCTGCCCGACGATCAGATCACCGCTCTGTGCGAACGTTCCACGCGCGCTCTTGAAATTGTCCACAACGGAAACGAACGGGCGGCCCTACTGACACTTCGCACGGCGATGGAGTTGAAGCAGCTGAGTCGTGTGATTCTCGGCACTGATTCTCCGGCCGGATCGGGCGTTCAGCCGCTCGGGATCCTACGCATGATCTCGATGCTCTCGTCGCTGGGAAACATTCCTGCTGAAATCGCGATTTGTCTGGCGACTGGGAACACGGCAAAAATTCGCAGTCTGAATTGCGGATTGATTGCTGCCGGTCGTGAAGCCTCTTTTGTGCTCATGGATAAAGCGCAACATTCGGGAGGCAAAGATCTGTTGGACAGCGTTCAGAAGGGAGATCTTCCGGGGATTGGAATGGTCATCATCGACGGCGCGATCAGTGCGCAGCGCAGCCGCAACACTCCGCCGGCAACGGTTGTACCGGGAGTGATGAAATAAAAATGCGTTGCTACGAAAAACGCCGCGGCTGCGCTATTGGTTATCGCGCAACGGCATGTCGCGGGACTTCATGCCGCGCTACTTCATGCCGAGCGACTTCGCCACCGACGTCTGGTATTCCCGAGCCTTCGCCACTGCGGCTTTCTGGTCGACGGTAAGCAACTTGTGATCGCGCATCACGAATTTGCCGCCGATCATCACCGTCTCCACGTCGCTACCTTTGAGTGAATAAGCGATCTGCGAGTAGACATCGTACATGGGCACCGCGTTCGGTTCGTCGAGCCCGATCAGAATCAAATCGGCTTTTTTTCCTTTTTCAAGGGAGCCGATTTCTTGCTCCATGTGCAGGGCGCGGGCGCCATCGATGGTCGCCATCTCGACCACCGCTTGAGCATTCAGAGCCAGCGGATTCATTTTTGTGATTTTCGCCAGCTTCGCCGCCAGATCAATTTCTTCCATCAGATCGAGATCGTTGTTGCTGCCCGCCGGACCGTCCGTTCCGAGGCCGACCGCGATGCCAGCGGCGCGCATTTCGGGCACAGGAGCGACGCCACTGGCAAGCATCATGTTGCTCGACGGATTATGGACGCATCCGACATTGTGCTGCGCCAGAATCTTCCGGTCTGCCTCGTCGACGAAGATACAGTGCGCGGCGACAACGTCTGGACCGAGAATTCCGATGCGTTCGAGATATTGCGCGGGTGAGGCTCCATTTTGTTTTTCGCTGTCCTCCCATTCTTTTTTCATCTCGGCCACGTGCATCAGGATTGGCGCATGATATTTCCGCGCCAGCGCCGCAGCGTCCTGCAATGTTTGTTGGGAGCAGGTGTAAATGGAATGCGGTGCGACAGCCGCGTGAATCAGCGGATCGCCCTGCCATCTCTGCAGGAACTTCTCGGTGTAGGCCAGGATGGCGGCTTCGTTCTTGTTGTCGGGCGTGGGGAAATCGATGAAGGTTTCGCCCAACACCCCACGCATTCCCGCCGCCTTGGTTTCTTCCGCTACGGCCTCTTCGAAATAGTACATATCAGCAAAAGTCGTGACCCCGGCGCGAATCTGCTCAGCGGCAGCCAGACGCGTTCCCCATCGGACGAACGTCTCGTTCACATTCTTTGCTTCGGCGGGAAAAATGTATTTGTAGAGCCAGTCGGACAGAATCACGTCGTCGTGGAGTCCGCGGAAAAGAGTCATCGGAACGTGCGTGTGACCGTTGATAAACCCCGGCAGCAGCAATTTGCCACGCCCGTCGATGGACTGCTGACTATCATAATGATTCTCGATTTCGGCGCGCGGGCCAACTGCAACAATCGTGTCGCGCGAGACGACGACCGCCCCATCGTTGTAGATGTGGCGCTCGCCATCCATGGAGACAACCATGCCCGTGATGATTGTGTCGGCATGCTGGCGCGTGGATTGGCCGTAGAGACAGATTGAGGAACAGGTTGCAAATACGCAGAATAGAAATCGGACGCTTCGATTCTTCATCGATGGTCTTGTTTTCTCCAGTTTCATCTTTGAGCTTGAGAGTCGAGTTTCATCGCAGTCCATCTTCGCCTTTAATCTGATCTTTGGAAAGTCCGCCAACCCGCGCCAGTGGCCTTCCGCTATCCGTCACTGCGATCGCAACCATAATTTCATGGGCTCGCGGAGCATCGCTGATGCGCACTTCCATGCCGTCAAAATGGCTGCGCACGAATGCGGCATCCTTGTGGCCGAGTGGAATATCCAAGACGACGCCCAAGCCGCCCCGCTTCTTGGAGGACGGAATCAAGGCTGCACCTTTGCCGAGCACGCGCCGCACCGGCGTGCCCAGCTTCGGATGCAGAATCGCGGCCGCGTGCTCTAGTTCGCCGTTCTCGCCGACCGCAGCGGCTTTTCCGTAGCTCTCCGCGTAGGCGCCTTCGATTCCCAGGGCAGCCACCGCGCGTTGCGTCAGCAACTCTCCAAGTTCTTCGCCAATCGACATCAACTCTGAAAGATCTTCGACATACTGACCCGCATAGGGATTCTCAATGACGGCTACGGCTGCCGCCCTTCGTGTAGGCGGATCGACTTTGCGGCCCATCTCCATGGAAGTCTCTTCGACGAAGGTCGCGATCTTGCGAATTTTCGCCTTCATCGAAGACCGTCCTCTCCTTTGATCTCGTTGGCCCTTAATCCGCCGACCCGCGCATGAACTCGCGGGCCCGTTGTCATCACCAACGCGAGTACAATCTCGTCGGCTCGCGGAGCATCGTTGATCCCCACCTCCATCGCATCGAAATGGCTGCGTACGTACGAAGCATTGATATGCGTGATCGGAAGGTCGAGCCGCGTCCCGGGTCCGCCAACTTTTTTTGTGGATGCCACAATTGCCTTCGCCCCTCCCAGTATTTCGCGCATTGCATACCCCCCGGGAACATGCCACAGCGCGCCGTGTTCGAGCTCTCCGGCTGAACCGACGATTGCACCCTTGCCGTAGCCTTCCACCACTTTCGAATCGCCGCCCAACGCGGCTACCAGCGCTCGCGCCATCTCCAGGCCCAACGGTTTCAAATCGTCCATGAAGGGTTCGATCTTTTCCACATAGCTCCCCGCATAAGGATTTCGTATGACCGCCAGTATCGCTGCCCGCCGTTGCGGCTTATCCGCGATCGGACCACCCTCATGAAATATTTCTTCAACCATCAGCACTTTTTTGCGGACCTGAACCTCAGGCATTTACCAGCCTCCCATTCGACTTCGTAACATCCACCAGGCACGAACGGCCTTCAGCACTGACGATCCGCGTTTCGCGCTGCAAATTCAGGGCGGCGGCGCGAATCAGACCTGCGGTGCAAAGCCGTTCTGCCACGACTACGCCTGCATCCAGCGCGTTCGCGATCTCCGCTGCAGTCAGCCTTCCCACGGACTGGGTGACCAAACGCTCGCCCAGATCGCTATCTGGCGCGAGCGTGGCAGCGGGCGTTCGGTTCACGGCAGGATGTCCGGGTAAGTCTACCGCGTTCGCGACCACCGTTGCCGCCGCATCGGCAATCGCCGCCGTGTCCGCCAGGATCGTGACCGCATCGGCAATCCCCAACGAAAAACTGCGGCCGCGCCAACCGCTGGTCGCGATTCCTCGAATTGCGTCGGTCGAGTGAATCGAAGTTGTCCCAAAAAGCGAAGCACGGTCGGGACGCTCCACCATTCCCACTACGAATTTCTCACCCGGCGCCAGAAACAGGGCGATGTCGCCACCATCGTTGGCATAAGCCCGCGAAAGCTGCGCGGCCGCTGTCATCACCGCGAGAATTTCTTCCGCAACCGCGCCGGCAACTGCTGCCATCGGAGTAATAAATGCTTCGGAAGCATAGGGCTCGACCGCCTCCACCATTCGCCGTGCTACCGCGCCCGCCGGAAGCTCTCCATCCGCTCGCGTGGGCTTTCGCAGGAACACAAGCTCATCGCACAGTTCATCAAGAATACTCACAAACCGCGCTGCAGCCGCCCGGTACGCCGCATCGATTTCTTCTGGCGCGCCAAAAGCCTCTACGATCACATCGATCGGACCATCCTGCATATGCAGTCGCCGTCCGTCGGGAAGCATTCGAATTTGCGCGCGCTGGTTCATTGATTTATTGATCGTGTCTCTATCCAACTGACTTTGTCGTCCCGAGCAAAGCGAGGGATCTGCATCTTCGCGGCAAACTCCAGATCCCTCCTGCGCTCGGGATGACAATTCGGGACAAGCGACTTATTTTGCTCGCCGCTCAGAGGCTAAGGGCCACGGATTTTCCGGATGAGCCGCCAACCGCTTACTTTCTTTTTCGCGGTTGATCGAAGTGAGCGGACGCACATGATCCATATAGCCGCCGAGTGTCGCGTAGTCCGAAAGCTTCATGGTGAATTCGATCGGAGCCACTAGCGCCGGCGTGGGCACGTATCCAAAGGCATTCTCCGGCGTGCGGCTCACATCCGCCATGATGGTTATGCCCCCGCCCGGCCACACATAAACCGGTGCGCCTCCACAGGTCACCCGCGTCAACGCATCTCGCACGGAGTGCGTCAGTTTTACGGGATTCTCGGTCACGCCTGCGCGCAACGAGCCACCAGCGCCACCCATGAAGAGAACCGTGCAAAGCGCAGGCTCGCAGTTTTCGCGGATTCGCTCCACAGACTCGCGCAGAGCCGCCGGCAATTCTTTTTCGCGCGGTTGAAATTCGTCGTCCAGTTCGAAGTACGCGTGATGCTCGCCCGTAGTGCTGACCATTAATAATCGCAAGCCAGGGCGCGCGGCCTTGGGATCGAAAGGAGCGAGAATGGAAAGAGGATCGTCAATGTTCGTGCCTCCCCACGACGTGCCCGGCTCGGCCACGCGAAAATAACGACCCGGAGTCGATCGTCGCCCCTTCATCTTGATTCCCGTCTCCGGAACGCCCAACAGCTTTCCCGCTTGATGCTCCGACAACACTCCGGTGATGTGATCGTCGACGACTACGACCTCATCGACTTTGCCGAACCATTGTTTCGCAAACATGCCGATGGTGGCCGAGCCGCAGCCCACTCGCATACGCTCTTCCTGCACGCCATCCACAATCGGAGCCTTGTTGGCTTCGACGATGACAGTGGCTCCGTTGTCGATCGTCAGTTCAACTGCCTTGCAGTTACACAGGTTCAGCAACGTGTCGCAAGTCGCCGTACCCTCATGGCGGCTGCCGCCCGTCAGGTGCCGCACGCCGCCGAGCGAGAGCATTTGCGATCCATACTCGTTGGTGGTGACGTGCCCGACGGCCTCACCTTGCGCGCGCACGGTGCTGCACTCCGCGCCCAAGTGCCGGTCGGTATCGATCTTGAGCTTGACGCCGCAGTAGCTGAAAATTCCTTCGGTCACCACCGTGACCATATCCACGCCGGCCACTTCGGAAGAAATAATGAACGGCGCGGGCTTGTAATCGGGATACGTGGTGCCCGCACCCACGGCGGTTACAAACGTCTCCCCGCCGCTGAGGAGCGCGCCATCCCACTCCCGGGATTTTTCCAGAAAAGGCACAACGGTCTCGCCGCGCGACACTGCGCGATCGAGCAGGATGTGCGGATCAAGTCTCACCAACTGGCCGTCCGCATTGGCATAGCGGTCGCACGATCCCGTTCTCCCCGGCTTGATGTAGCAGAGCACCGGACAAGCGTCGCAGCGAATGGCGTCGTCAGCCACGGTCGGCTCCTGTATCGTTTTGTGCGGCGAGTTGTTGAGCGGCGAGAATTGCGGCCCGTACGCGGTCGGGAGTCGCCGGAATTTTCCGCAGGCGGATTCCGATGGCATCGTGCAGCGCATTCAAAATTGCCGGCGCAGTCGGAATCACCGCCTGCTCCCCAATGCCCTTTGCTCCAAATGGTCCTACTGGCGAAGGATCTTCGATCAGAATCGACTCTACTGGAGGCATGTCGCCTGCTGACGGAATCAAATAATCATGTAGATTCTCGCCCTTGCCAGGAAAAAATTCTTCCATCAACGCCATGCCCAGCCCTTGCGCCACGCCACCTTCGATCTGTCCCTCAATCAACGTCGGATTGATGGCGCGTCCCACATCGTGCGCGGCCGTCACCTTCAACACGCGCACCGTGCCGAGTTCGACGTCGACTTCAATCTCCGCCATGTGGGCGCCGAATCCGTAGACCGCGTATGGATTTCCCTGCCCATTTTCGTCGAGCGGACTGGTCGGAGGATCGAACGTGGCCTCGGACGTGATCACGTATCCGCGTTCATCGAGTGGAAGCTCTTGCAGCGCGAGCCGATGATATTTCTCGCCTTCGCCTTCGCGTATCGTAACGCCTCGATCATCAAAAATTACCTGGGCACAATGGCACGCTTTCGCCAGGCTGAGAATCGCGCGGCGCAATTTCTCGGCCGCCATTTGCGCCGCTTTCCCGGTCACAAACGTCTGGCGCGAGGCGGAAGTTTTGCCGCAATCGGGCGTGATCGCCGTATCTCCCGAGAGCAGGTCGAACCGATCAAGCGGCGCGCCCAGAGTCTCCGCGCAAATCTGGGTAACGATCGTATTCGATCCCTGGCCAATATCGACCGCGCCCTGGTGCAGCGCGATGCGCCCATCGCGCTTCAGCCCTATGCGCACAGTGGAAGGATTGGGCAGAGAAGTGTTCCCGCATCCGTACCACATTCCCGCGACGCCAACGCCGCGCAGCAGAGGGCCAGTCGTTTTTGAATTGAACTCTGAATTAAACTTCGCGGCTTCATCGCGAGAAGTTTTCCATCGCGGACGCAGCGCCTCCAGGCAGGCGCGAATCCCTGTACCCGCGCCTAATACCTGACCGGTAACCGTGGGGGTTGAGTCGTCGAGCGAATTCAGGATGCGAAACTCGAGTCGATCCATCCCCACACGATCCGCCAGTTCATCGTAAAGTTGTTCCTGCGCAATCGCCGCCTGAGGAACTCCGAAGCCGCGAAAGGCCCCGGCGGGCACGAGGTTCGTGTGCACCGCGCGCGTCAGAGCGCGATAGTGCGGGACAAAATACGGGCCGGACGCATGCACCGGAACTCGCGCCGCAACCGTCGGTCCCCATGAAGAGTAGGCGCCGGTGTTGAAGTCTGCCGCGAAGTCGAGCGCCAGCAATTTGCCTTCTCCGGAGCAACCCGCCCGCAACTTCATCCGCGCCGGATGTCTCTTCGTCGTCGACAGAATCGATTCGTTCCGCGAGTAGACCATGCGCACGGGTTTTGCCAGATGCCACGCGGCAACTGCCAGAAAGGGCTGCACCGATAGATCGAGCTTCGAGCCAAATCCGCCGCCAACCGCGGTTGGGATGATGCGAACACATTCGGGCGTAATATTGAGGATCGCCGCAATATCGCTCCGATCCATGTATGGAGATTGCGTGCAGGCCTGAATCTCGATCTGCTCTCCGACGCGCCTTGCAAACCCTGCCTCAGGCTCGATGTAGGCGTGCTCGACAAATCCAGTTTCGTACTCTGCTTCCGCAACAATTTCAGCGGCAGCTAGTGCCGTATCGACGTCACCGCGCACCACTTGTCCTCGAACCAATACATTCTCGGGACGATCCGCGTGAATCAATTCCGCGCCGCTAGCGAGCGCCGCGTCGAGGTCGCGGATTGCGGGCAGTTCTTCCCAAGTCACCGGGAAATCCGACGCTTCCAGTGCCTCCACAGCCGTAGCATCGCCAACAACAGCTGCGACCGCTTCTCCGCGGTGACGCGCTTCCCGTTGGGCGAACACTGGCTGATCCGCGTACTTGCCAATCACGCCGTAGCAATTCTTGCCGGGGACGTCCTTCGCCGTAAATACTGCCGCAATCCCCGGATGATCACGCACGAATTCGTGCAGATTTCCAAATGTGAACCGAGCCCTGTGATAAGGACTACGAATGGCACGCAGAGAGAGGGCGCCGACGGGAATCTCATCCGCGCCAAAAATTTCGCGGCCGTCTATTTTTCTCTGGCCATCGAGCCGCACCATTCTGCTTCCGACTGTTCCGCCCGCTCGACTCGCAATCCCAATCGAAACACCGGACTGGTCGCCCGATGCCGCGTCCAGCGCGCCGGCATCAAGAATCGCCGCGATAATTTTTCGATATCCGGTGCAGCGGCAGAGTACGCCTCCAATGGCGTCGAGAACTTCGCTCTCGTTGGGCGCCGATCTCTTCTCCAGTAAAGCCGTAGCCGCCACTAACATTCCCGGAGTGCATGCGCCGCACTGTGCCGCGCCGTGTTCAAGAAATGCTTGCTGCAGTTTGGAGCCGAAAGATTTTCCTGAAGATTTTCGACCCGCCAACCCTTCGACGGTTGTGATGTCGCAGCCTTCCGCCTGGCCCATTGCGACGAGACAGGCGCAAACTGGATCTCCGTTGAGCAGGACGGTGCAAGCTCCACAGTCGCCCGCATCGCATCCGACTTTCGTGCCCGTGAGTTGGAGTTCGTCGCGCAAAACGCGCGACAGCCGCTGTAGAGGCGAACACGCAGTCGTCACGGCCTGGCCGTTTACGGAGAAAGCAATCGAATGCGCGACGGCTGGCGCGACGGATCGCTCTGCGAGCTCTCGCGTCGCCATCAGCCCTTCTCCCGGCAAAGATTGAGCGCTCGTTGCACCAAACGGAACGAGGCATCGAGGCGATAAGCAGCCGTGGCCCGTATGTCATCGATTGGAGACAATGAGGCAAGATGTTCAGGCTTTACAAGAGCGCCGAGATCATCGTCGACATCCGCTCCCGCTAATTCGGATTCCAGCGCAGGAAGCCGTCGAGCCACAGCCGAGCAAGATCCCACCGCGACTCTCGCTTCAGCCACACGTCCGTCTTTCACGTGAATGATTGCCGCCACCATCGAGATCGAAATCACGAGATAGCGCCTCGATCCTAATTTCACAAAGGTTGATGCCGCATCCTCGATCGCGCCTGGAATGTAAACCGCAGTCAATATTTCGTCAGCCTTCCGCAGCGTCTTTCGATTTCCGACAATGAAATCCGCAAGGGGCATTAAACGGACGCCCGCTTGCGAGGTCAGTTCGATCTCAGCGTCCAGAGCCAACAATGGAGGCACACCATCTGCCGCTGGTGACGCATTGCACAAGTTACCGGCGATGGTCCCGCGATTCTGTATCTGAATCGAACCAACCTCGCGCGCCGCCGCCTTCAGCCCGTCAAAACAGCGCGGAAGCGACGTTCGGACAATATCGGTCCAGGTTGTCAAACCTCCGATGCGAAAACGATTTGTGTCTCGGTCACCATCTCGGCCAGCCGAAATGCCGCGCAATTCCTGGAGCCCGGAAACATCGACGACCGCATCGCGTACGACGTGATCGCCAAGGGCGGGATAGAAATCCGTGCCCCCCGACAGGATTCGAGATTCCCCAGCCGCGAGAAAAGCGATCGCCTCATCGAGTGTCCGAGGCTTGATATAGGACGCTGAGCTGTGCGAGTGGCTCAACAACGATTGAATCCCCAAACTGCAGTTTGCCGGCCTGTGCAAGAGCGCTTGACGGCTATTTGTATAGCAGTCTATCCCATTTGTACAGCACTTGCGGGGGGTCTCTCGGCGGCTCAATTTTTCCTTCGTGGACCTTCGTGAGCCTTGGGTTAGCGCTTTTGGCAGGCACCCATAGCGCCAATGATCGACTGAAATAATCCTTTGCCCGCGCCCCGCTGTGTGTAATCCTGATCAGCACAATCGAAAAAACGCAGTCAGAGGGACGAAGACAGATTCAACATTCCACGAACTGGAGAGGATATCCGTGCAAACCAAGAGTTTTGTTTGGGCCATCTTCTTTTCCGCTGTGCTCATGTCGGCCGCTGACACCACACCGCTGAACGTCAAAGAAGGTCTTTGGGAAATGACGGTGACACATTCCATAAGCGGGATGCCTGCCGCTCCGAATCTTCCGCCCGACGCGCTTGCCAAATTGCCGCCCGACCAGCGCGCCCGTATTGAAGCGATGGTGAATGGAACGCCCGACGTCCACAAAGAGTGCGTGACCAGAGAGAAACTGCAAAAGAACGCGGCATTCAACGCCAACCGCGGCGACTGCACGCGTACCGTGGTGAATTCAACGGGGCGCAAACTGGAAGTGAAGTTTCATTGCGAAGACAAGCAAACCATATCCGACGGAACTCTTCTAATCGACGCGATGGGAACAGACAGCGTAAAAGCCACGATGCACTCTGCCGTGAACTCGAACGGCCGCGCCATGACTATGGATTTCAGCATCACCTCAAAATACCTTGGGGCAGACTGCGGAGACGTAAAGTAGAGGCAACGTCATGTTCCAGCCTTGCCGCCGAGCGGGCGCAGTTCGTCGAGCGATCGTTTCTTTGATGAAGGCGCAATCGAGGGTTTGCGTCGCTCTCAGCCTGTTGTTGCTGCCACTGGCCGCGGAGGCGCAACCGGCCTCAATCGCACCTGAAAAACGCGTCCAACTTGAAACCGCCATCTCCCATTTCATGGCCGCGAACAGTATTCCGGGAGTTTCCGTCGCTGTGGTTGAACACGGCGAGGAAGACTGGTCCGCAGGATTCGGCAGTGCGGATCTGGAGAATTTTGTGCCGGCCACCTCGCAAACGCTGTACCGTCTCGCGTCGATTTCGAAGTCGCTTACCGCAACCGGCGCGATGCTGCTCTGGCAGCAGGGCAAGCTTGATCTGGACGCGCCGATTCAAAAATACTGTCCGGCATTCCCGCAAAAAGATGCGCCCATCACGACCCGGGAACTTTTGGGCCATCTGGGTGGAATCCGTCATTATAAGGAGGGTTCGCCCGACGATTTCGAGAGCGGCAACACCAAACACTTTGCCAATCCGATTCAGGGTGGGATCGATTTTTTTAAGAATGATCCGCTGGTTGCGAAGCCCGGCACGGAGTTTCATTACTCCACACAGGGTTTCACGCTGGTCGGCTGCGCCATCGAAGGCGCTTCGGGTGAGAACTATGTCGACTACATTCGTAAGAACGTGCTGAAGCCCGCCGGGATGACGCACACGGTAGTCGATAATCGCATCGCGATCGTCCCGCTGCGCACACGGTTCTACAGCAAAGATAGTTCAGGAGCGATGACGAACGCCGAATTCCTCGATTCCAGCTACAAGATTCCGGGAGGCGGATGGCTCTCCTCCGCCGATGACATGGCGCAATTTGAAATCGCTATGTTGGACGATCGGATCGTCACCCGTTCCACGCGCGACCTGATGTGGACTCCGCTGAAACCTGCCGATGAGAAAGAAGATGATTACGGTCTGGGGTGGGCGACCGGCAAGAGTGTCGGAGCTTTCACAGTTGGACACGATGGCGGCCAGCCCGGAACCAGTACCACTTTCCTGATCGTCCCCGAGCGCCGCGCGGGAGTTGTCGTGCTCATCAATCTCGACGGTGGCAACGCTCACGATCTCGCGATGCAATTAATGAAAATTATTCTCGCCAACATCCCGGCAAATACTAAATAGCAAAGCTGCTTTTCCGCGTTTCCTTTTTTCCATCCGCGTCACAGACTCATCGCAACCAGCGCTGTGCAGCGTTCCACAAACTCGATTTCTTCGGGCGTCCAGGTGTCTTTGAAAAAACTATTGATATCGAATTCGGCCTTGACGATGCCCCGCACGAGAATGGGTACCACAATTTCCGACTTCGTCTCCTGCACACCCATCAGGTATCGCGGATCCTGGCTGACGTCATTGACCGCGACGGTCTTGCGCAAACTGGCGGCGGCTCCGCAAAGGCCGCGGATCAAGGAGATTCGCACATGCGGCGTGGTCAGTCCCGAATGGGGACCCAACAAAAGATAGTTGGGATCGGTCGGGTCCACCAGATAAAAGCCAACCCAGTTGTAACGAAGTAGTTCATTGTGCAGCCGCTCGGAAATATGTTGCATGAGTTCATTCGGCTTGCTTCCGGCGCGCGCGATTCCCTCAAACTCGGCTAAAAGTTCGCGATGACTCTTCATTTCTCTCCCATGTGTCGAAATCTCAATTCTGAATGATAACGGTCTGGGGAGCGTATGTGCGTAAAAATACCCCGCCGAAGCGGGGTTTGGGAGTGTTTGCTCGAGGATTGAGCTTTAGGCCTCGTCAACAATCAGTCTTAGTTGGGCATAACTACCGAATCAATCACGTGAATCACACCGTTTGATTGAAAGACGTTGGCGATGGTTACTAAAGCGGTTCCACCTTTTTCGTCCTTCAGTTCGATATGCTTGCCATCATGCAGCTTGACCCACAGCTTGCCGCCTTCGACGGTGGTCAACTCAGCCGTCCCTTTGCCTTCTTTAATTTTCTTCATCAGGTCCTGCGCGGAGAGTCGTCCCGCGACCACGTGATAGGTCAAGACTTTGGTGAGCGTAGCCTTGTTCTCCGGCTTCAACAGCGTGTCCACCGTTCCAGCCGGCAGTTTGTTGAATGCTTCATTCGTCGGAGCGAACACGGTGAACGGGCCAGGGCCCTCCAGTGTGTCGACCAGGCCTGCGGCTTTGACGGCAGCCACCAGGGTGGTGTGATCCGCGGAATTGACGGCATTCTCGACAATATTCTTCGTGGGATACATCTCGTGACCGCCAACCATCGGATCGTTCATTCCAGCCACGGCCGACATGGCAGCCAGGCCCAGCAGAGTCAGTACAACCAGCACGTTGCGTTTCATAAACTCAGATTCCTTTCCGTTCTTGGAGGATTTGCCCTTCGCAATAGGTACGGTTCGCCGCGCCATTCGGATTGGCAGGATTCGGGCGGACAAATTTTTGAGGGTCGTGAAAAACAAAAAAAACGCGCAGCCCGTGGGCTGCGCGTGTGTTGAATGGTTTTAAGGGTTATCGGCCCGCAACCATCGCCATCGCTTGCGGCTGTGACTGGCTGGTGCGGTCGACGTATACCTTATACGATTGGTACACGGCGAATAGTACCGCCATGAGAGTTGCCAGGGTGGTTAGTCCGCTGACGGTAGTGAAGGTAGACACGATCGCAGTCAATCCGGCACCGATCACGTAGTTCGGGAATGACCACAAGAACACCTTATGCCATAAGGCAAAAGGATTGCCACCTTCGGTTAGGCCGATGATGCTCGCGACCGGCGCCGTATTGGCCAGAAAATAAGTTGCCGAGGCGAGCACTAAAGACATGGTATGCGCTGGCAGGTGGGCTCCGATCATCTGGCTGTGGTACACCAGGTAAGCGAGTCCCGCTGCGTTCAGCAGTGTGCATGCGTTGAATAGGAACTGCACCGGTTTCGTTTTATTCCCGCCGGACGTATAGGACTGAGCGACGGCCGCTGTGATTGCTACCAGCAGGCTACCGAACATTCCCAGTTGCGTTACTCCCAAGAGAATGACGGGCAAATTTCCCGACATTGAACTCGTCATCCCCGGCAGCTTCACCTTAAAGCGTGAACTGATTGCGGCTGCCGCGGACAGGAGCACCAACTGTGGCCAGGCTTGCGATTGCCATCTGAGTACGCCGAACGACAGGGCGCACAGACTCGCAACGGCCACCATTCCGATCATGACTTTGGCTTTGATGGGCAATGTGTTTGTCATGGCTGTCTCCGAGTATGGTCAGTCGGTTGGTTAGTTGTCTCCTGGGTCGCCGTCGCTGAGTGCTGCCAACGAACTATCGACCGAAGAACTCACGCCCCAAACCACACTATAGCCAGACATGGAAGTCGCACCCCAAACCACACTGGTGGCTCCCCACACTACCGAGTTACTGGTGATTGCGTTGGAACCCCATACTACCGAGTTCCCCCAAACCACCGAAGTCGCTCCCCAAACCACGCTGCTGCCCGAGAAGTTTGAATCTGCTGTATTCGAAACAACCAGGTTTCCGTTGGAGTTAAAGCTCACGGTCGGAGAAAGAGCATTGCCGGTCGCGAGATCGGTGCTGCTGAGCGCGGCGTCGATATCCAGATACCCCGCGCCGTAGGTGAAGATGTCGTATTCGTTATTGTAGATATTTCCCCACCAGTCGTGGGAATAGGTGAATTGACCGACACCCTTCCAGGCGGTCTTCATCAAACGGGCTTTCACCTGATCGGGGGTTAAGGTTGGATTCTGCTGCAACATCAGCGCGACCGCGCCGCTTACGATCGGCGTCGCCATGCTGGTGCCGCTCAGTTCGTAGTACTTTGACGTTCCGCTAGCCGGGGCGACCTCGTATTGGGGAAAAAGCGTATCCAAAGTGCTGCCGGCAGCGCGCAGCGATACCATACGGTTTCCAGGTGCAACCAGGTCGGGTTTCACGATGTGATCGATCGTCGTTGGGCCCTTGGAGCTGTAGCTGGCAATCTGATCATCGACTCGGGTGTTGGTTGTCTCCGTCATCGTCGCTCCAACGGTGATTACCGCAGGATCGTTGGCCGGAACCCCAATCGTTCCGAAGCCATTCGTCAGCGAAAATCGTCCATTGTTGCCCGCGGCGGCTACGACGACGATGCCCGCCTTCCAGGCAGCTTCCACCGCCTGATCAACCGGGTCGAGCGTGTAGCTTTCGAATACGGGGCGTCCCAGCGACATGCTGATGACGCGGATGTTGTAGGTGTTCTTCAGATTGATTGCCTGTTGAATTGCAGCGATCACCTGACTGTCGGTGCCGAAACCGTTCTGGTCAAGCACTCGCAGGTTGATCAGGTTGACGTTCGGAGCCATGCCCGCGTAAGTCGCTGCATAGCCGTTGGCGCTTCCTGAACTTGCTCCGTTGCCACCGACGAGTCCGGCCACGTGAGTTCCGTGTCCAAACTGGTCCGTGGTGCTGCTGTTGAGAAACACAAAGCTCTGGCTATAGACCACACGGCTCGCGCCGTTGGCTCCATGCAGGTCGGGGTGATCCGCAATGCCGCTGTCAATCACGGCTACGCCGATGCCGGTGCCATCGAATCCGTACTGCGATGCGGCCACGTCCGCCTGAACTGCGGTGGCGAACTCTTCGGTTACCGGATTCGCAGCCATCTTCTGGTGACGGTCTGGGGTGATGTAGGCGACGTTGGGATCATTCGCCAGTTCGGCCAACATGCTGACCGGGACGCGCATGGTCACTGCCCGAATCGCTTGAAACTTCGATCCGATCGCGGCGCCACGATCCTGCAAGCCCTTGAAATGGGCGGTCGTGGGCATCTGCCGATGCTGGACAATCACGGTCACCATTCCGCCGGCGCCCAACTGTCCTTGAAGGTCGCGTGAGAACTTGGTGGTTGTACGAGCGTCGCCATCCAAAACCGGTCTGGTGCCGCCGTAGGACGGTACTGCCGCAAGAGCCAGCAGTGCCAATCCAAGAGCACGACCCCATCCGGCACCGAGCCCCGGGGATTCGTGCGGACTTCGTTTTAGTCCGTCTTGATTCTTCGTAGTTTCTGCATTCTTCATAGGTTTGTTTTCCCGCGGCTTATCGAAGAAACGCTCCGTGCGCTCTTCTTGCCTGGCCTATAAAGGGCAATCGCTGTGCCATCTTGCTTGGCGTTAAATGTTTTTAAATGAGCAGGTTATCGAAAGTTTCAAAACCGCGCTATTGGGACATCTTGGCCCACTTCGAGCCCCATACCAGCCTCGGTCGGACTAAGTTATTCAAAATAAAGGTTGGGCTGGCTGGAATCGTGCATTGGGACATTTTGGCCCAAAACTGGCCGCTAAGAAGCGACCTCGCAGGACCACGGAGTACCTTTAAACGCGGCAAAGAGAATCGTCTGTAGCGGCCTGAGCTGAAGAGGAATACGGTGGGTTGAGACTCTCCTAACTTATTCCTTGGCTAACTACGCATCAAGATAAAGGAAGATGCGATGCCGCCGGCTCAGTCGCTCACGCGGCTCTCGCGCAACGCCAAAACCGGACGCAGGGGTGCGCTTAAGCCCGCCATGACGCGTTCGAATTGGCCCAGATCGAGGGATTGTGGGCCGTCCGAAAGCGCCCGTTCCGGGCAGGGATGGACTTCAACGATAATGGCATCTGCGCCGACCGCGATTGCTGCCCGCGACACCGGACCGATCAGGCTCTGCTTTCCCGTACCATGAGACGGATCTGCGACGACTGGCAGATGCGAAAGTTCTTTAGCCAGAGCCACGGCTGCCAGGTCGAAGGTGTTGCGCATCCCCGTTTCAAACGTTTTGATGCCGCGCTCGCACAGCGCGACTTGATCATTTCCTCCAGAAAGCAGGTATTCCGCTGCCAGCAGCCACTCTTTCACCGACGCCGAAGGGCCACGCTTCAGAAGAATCGGCTTCTTGATGGTCGCAAGGCGGCGCAGCAGCGCGAAGTTCTGCATGTTTCTCGCGCCCACCTGGAGCATGTCGGCATATTCGCAAATCAAATCCACGTCTTCCGTGCCCATCACCTCGGTGACCACGGGAAGCCCTGTAATTTCCCGCGCTTCGCGCAGAATCTTCAGGGCTTCGATTCCCAGGCCCTGAAATTCGTACGGCGATGTACGAGGCTTGTAGGCTCCTCCGCGCAACATGGTGGCGCCCGCGCGCTTCACGCCCCGCGCCGTCTCCAGCAACTGCTCGCGCGATTCAACCGAACACGGTCCAGCGATGACCACCACTTCTGGACCTCCAATCTTGACTCCGCCCACATCGACGATGGAAGGCTGCGGGCGAGTCTGGCGGCTGACCAGTTTGAAAGGTTGAGCGATCGCGACCACAGTGTCGACGCCGGGCGCAACCGAAAGCGCTTCGATTTCGTGACGCCGTCCGGCGCTGCCCACCGCCGCAACGATGGTGCGCTCGGTGCCGCGCGTAACGTGAGGATTGAATCCCGCCTCTCGGATGCGCTGAATGATGTGCTCAATCTGCTGCTCGGTTGCATTGTCGGACATGTTCACAATCATGGTGATCACCTTTCGTGGCTAAAAGCCCTTTGCAGCAAAAATAAAGCCGCGATTTTTATCGCGGCCTCGGTGGGATCTTTTGAGCTCTTTTTAACCGGGTACCTTGCTCTGATCCAGCACCTGCGCCGCGCATAAAAACCAATAGCGGCTAAACTCACGGAAGTTGCTAAATCGAGTCATCGACAAGGTCCAGTCAGATTCAGGAATTAAGTTCGCACTCTACTGCACGTTACTGGCTACAGATGAAAACACGTTATTGGCGTTACCACCGATCAAGCGTACCGTACCAATCACTAATACGAGTATGACCGCGAGCATCACTGCGTATTCGGCGATGTCTTGCCCTTCTTCACTGCCACAGATATGACGAAAAAAACGAACCATTTAGATCCTCCGGACCCCACAAAGCATTTCGGGGTAAAACTTGTGTACGTAATAATGCCCACTCAGGGGGGGAATGTCAATCCATGACCCTTCCGTTTTTCCAAGCAGCCGAATTCGCTATAGACTATCGAAACGCCGCCACCGGCAAGGGTTTTGGCGCCCCGTCCCGTTGGGCGTCAAGTGCGACCAAAAACTACGCGGTACGACTGGTTGATGTTTCCCTGCTTTTTGTCTGGGATGCACGGATCTTACAGTTACTTCACCAGAGCGAGCGACGGTGGAGCCGGGGCGGACCGGTCGCTCACCAGTTGGTGCGCCGATTCGGTAGCGTAGTCCAGAACGCGTCCCGGAAACACGCCAAGATAAAGCGTGAGCCCGACGCAAATCGCTATTGCAAACGACGCGGCCGCTGGCACGCGAGTTACGGGAACTTCGCCGCGGCCTTCGCGCATGTACATCATGACGATAATACGCAGGTAGTAGTAGGCTGCCACCGCGCTGTTGAGCACCAGGATAATCGATAATCCCACCAGGTTTGACTTGAGCGCCGCGCTCAGGACATAGAACTTCGCAAAAAATCCGCCCGTAATCGGGATGCCGATCAAAGACATCAAAAAGAAAGTGAGCGTCGCGGCCAGGTAGGGAGAACGCCGGCCCAAGCCAGCATAGTCTTCGAGCGCAACGTACTTTTCGCCCGCGTTCGCGAAATGGCTGACTACGGCGAATGCCCCGACATTCATGGCGGCATACGCGGCCGTGTAGAACATTGCCGCGGAAGTTCCCAGTTCCGGTTGCGCGGCAAACGCCACCAGCAGATATCCGGCGTGCGCGATCGACGAGTACGCGAGCAAGCGCTTGACGTTATCCTGCAGCAACGCGCCCAGATTTCCGATCGTCATCGAAAGCGCTGCCGATACCCAGATCAACCAAAACCGTCCTGGAGCATTCGCTTCAAACATGACGCGCAGCAAGACCGCAAAGGCCGCCGCTTTGGGGCCAGTCGACATCAACCCCACCACCGGCGCGGGAGCTCCTTCGTAAACGTCGGGCGTCCACACATGGAACGGCGCGGAGGCGACTTTGAACCCCAAGCCGACAAACATCAGCGCCGTCGCCACATATGCCAATACGGGTACGTCGCCTGAGCGCAGCGCAACGCTGATCGCGTCAACATTCGTGGACCCCGTTGCCCCGAACATGAGCGCGACGCCGTAAAGAAAGAATGCGGTCGCAAACGAGCCCAGCAAAAAATACTTTAAGGAAGACTCGCTGCTTGCCGCGTCCCGCCGCCGGAAGCCCGCGAGGACGTATGTCGAGATCGACGAAATCTCTAACGCGACAAAGATCAAGACCAGTTCAATCGCGGACGACATCAGGCACATGCCCACGGTGCCAAACAAAATCAGAGCGTAATATTCGCCGGCGCGTATCCGTTGCACCTGCAAATATTCGAACGAACTGAGAATGGCGACCGCGGCGATCGCGATTACCAGGAAGTGAAAGAAGACGCTGAAGGCTTCCACGCGAACCATGTCGTAGAACGCGGTTCCCGGGTATTGCGCCATCCATACCGTCGAGGCCAGGGCGGCCAGCGTTCCGATGATTGCGATTGCGCCGAGCGACTGATGGCTCTTGTCGGGATCGAGCAAGGGATCAATCACCATCACCGCCATGCCGAAAAGCGAGAGCACGATCTCGGGCAGAATGCGAATGTAGTCGACCGCCTGAGGTAATGACGCTGACGCCGACAAAGACGAGGGCATGGCCGCCTGTAGCTGCGCCAATAACGCTGTTAAGGAATGCGAATGCGACAAGATTCCGATCGCCGGAGCAGTCATGGTCGTAATCATGTTTGCGATCATGTTTGCGATCATTGCCCCACCACCTTGCTCACTAACTGGGTGACGGGAGCAAGAGCCACCTGCACCGCCGGATCGATCGCAGTCAGCCAGATCAGCGGCGCAACGCCCATGACCAGAGCGGCAATCGCGATGGGCGACAGTGCCACTTTTTCACGCACATTCAGATCGAGCAACGTGTTGTTCACATCGTGCGTCACTTTTCCGAAGAAGACGCGCTGGTACATCCAGAGCAGATAGCACGCACTCCAGATCACGCCCGTTGCAGCGAGGATCCCGTAAATCGGCCGCGCCTGGAACGCTCCACTCAACACCAGGAACTCGCCGATGAACCCATTCATCAGCGGCAATCCCACCGAAGCGAGAACGGTCACCAGGAAGAAAGCAGCGTACTTCGGCATGGGAGTCGCGAGTCCACCAAATTCTGTGATCTCGTAGGTATGGCGTCGTTCATAGAGGATGCCCGCCAGCATGAAGAGTCCTCCGGTCGCGACTCCGTGCGCCAGCATCACGAAGACGGCTCCGTCCATGCCTGCCGCAGTGAAACTGAAGATGCCCAACACCACGAATCCAAGATGGCTCACCGAAGAGTAAGCGATCAACTTCTTCATGTTCGGCTGCACCAGCGAAACCAGCGCGCCATAAATAATGCCAATCAGCGCGAGCACCATGATCCAGGGCGCGTTGCGCCGCGCCTGTTCCGGAAACAGCCCGACGTTGAACCGGATCAAACCGTAGGTGCCCATCTTGAGCAACACACCGGCCAGGAGCACGGATCCGGCAGTAGGCGCTTCCACGTGCGCGTCCGGCAACCAGGTATGGAGTGGGAAGATCGGAACCTTGACCGCGAAGGCAACGAAGAAGCCGAGAAACAGCCAGAGCGAGGCGGCTTCAAAGCCCGGCACATTTCCATTGTGAATCGCATTCTGAATCACCGCAAAATCGAAGCTGCCGGTCTTGGCATACAGCCATATAATCGCCGCCAGCATAAACATCGAGCCAATCATGGTGAACAGGAAGAACTTGACCGCCGCATATA
>Ga0302275_10001106_pt1 | contig 29164 bp, 26 predicted proteins | sample III_Bog_N2_2_FD_200229 | JGI IMG/M metagenome (GOLD analysis project Ga0302275, IMG submission 200229) | Peat permafrost microbial communities from Stordalen Mire near Abisko, Sweden - III_Bog_N2_2 | ecosystem: Environmental > Terrestrial > Soil > Wetlands > Peat | place: Sweden: Abisko... | reverse complement strand
CCTGGGCGGCGGCAACAACAGCGCGTCCGATGTGGTGGCCTCTGCCAACTTCGACATTCAGGTAACGCCTGAACCGCCCGGCTTCCTGCTGCTGGCCACCGGGCTGCTGGCTTTGGGGGCGCTGGCAAGACGCAAGCTTTTCGCTTGAGGGCCCAAATCCGGGCGGCAAGATAAAAGCTTTCCCTCCACGGCAGGGCGGAGTTGAATCCGCGCCTGCCGTTGTCTTTTGGACGAGTCTGTCAGGCCCCCGACTTTTGGTTGGCCACGAGCGCCGCGGCGATCTGCTTGCCGTGGTGGCGCCCATTCTCGATGAAGATCTCATTAGTGCGTGAGCCGGCAACGATCACTCCGGCGAGATAAATGCCGGGCACATTGCTCTCCAGCGTCTCGGGGTTGCAGACCGGCAGCCGGTCCTCGCCCTCCAGGCGAATGCCCATGGCTTCAAGAAAGCCGAAGTCTGGATGGTAGCCGATCATGGCGAAGACGAAGTCATTCTTGATGGTCTCGCGGCCCTGGGGCGTCTGAATGAGCACGGTGTCCGGTTCGATTTCGAGCACTTCGGAGCGGAAGTACGCCTTGATCTCATGCCGCTTGATGCGGTTCTCGATGTCCGGCCTGATCCAGTACTTGACGTGCTCGTGCATCTCGCCGTCGCGATGCACCAGCGTGACCCGCGCGCCGCTCCGCCATAACTCCAGCGCCGCAATAGCCGCCGAATTCTTGCCGCCGATGACCAGTACGTCCGTTCCGAAGTACGGGTGGGGATCGAAGTAGTAGTGATGCACCTTGCTCAAGGTCTCGCCGGGGATCTGTAGATAGTTGGGCAGGTCATAGTAGCCGGTGGCGATGGCCAGCTTGCGGGTGTGAAGCACGCCGCCGCGGCCAAAGCGGTCCAGAGTGCGCACCGTGAAGGCGCCGTCGGAGCCGGTGACCCGCTCGACGCGATGGTACTGGCGAACATCCAATCGATAGAAGGCCGCTACGTGCCGGTAATACTGGAGCGCCTCATTGCGGTTGGGCTTGGCATTGGTGCTGGGAAAGGGAATGTCGCCGATCTCCAGCAGTTCCGGGGTGGTAAAGAAGGTCATGTGCGACGGGTAGTGGAAGAGCGAGTTGCACACGCATCCCTTTTCCACCATCACGACGCGCAAGCCAACCTTCTGGGCTTCAATGGCGCAGGCCAGCCCGGTCGGTCCGGCGCCCACGACCAGCAGGTCGAAGACTTCGTCGGTTGTTGCCGACGTTTTCACTGTGGAATCGCTCATAGTTCTAGATTACGGCACGAGGAGCGGTCCAAACGGCCGGTACGGCTGCGGGAATAAGATTTCGCTGGACCAAGCCTTCCTGCTGCGGGAGCTTGGACTGGTTGGATGGAAGGCCTTGCAACGCCCATGGATTCATTGACTTATCGCTTGCTTACGATTGAGGTGGTGGAGAAGGGCGAATTTGAGCTTTTTGAAGGCTTGTTTCGCCAGATTTACGCTTACGTTGGTCTCTAAATGTAGTGGATAGAATAGCTTATCTGGCATGGGAGAACAAAGGGAGAATGGACCCCGGGGGGGAGGGGGGTACAGAGAGAGGGGACAGTGAACCGTGGTCAGTGGTCAGTAACGGCCCGCGTCTGGGGTCCATCGTTCATATTCCTATTGTCCGCCTGCGGAGGGTAATTAAGTGCAAAACGCGGGGATGAAAGTTTGCGGTTTCCCAGGCCCCAAAGGCGGGACCCATTCGACAAGCTCAGGGCAGGCTCTCGGGCACCGGGCACAATCCGGATCGGGTAGGTTTATATGGTAGAATGGTGGAAGTTTATGGTGGAAAGGTGGAAAGCGATGGCAATCAACATCAAAAATGAAGGAACGAGCCGCATGATTCGGGAGTTGGCTACCCTCAAAGGAGTCAGCCTGGTTGTTGCAGTCTCCCAAGCCGTCCAGGAGAAGTTGGAAAGAGAGAAGGCATCCAAGGGTGAGAGTCGCCTGGAATGGATCAAACGAATCACCGCTATCACCGCGCCGCTGATGAACGATGGCCGCACTTCCAAAGAAATGTTGGACGAACTGTACGACGATGAAACGGGGTTGCCTAAATGATCGTGGACTCGTCAGCCATCATTGCAATTCTCAAGCGCGAGCCACATTGGCAAGCTTTTTCAAAAACGCTTGATTCTGCGTCAAATTCTCGAATCTCGGCAGCGAATTATCTGGAAACCTCAATTGTGGTGGACGGGTGGAGAAACCCGATTTTGAGCAGCGAATTCGATGAGTTGATTGAGAGATTCAAGATCGTCATCGAGCCGGTGACGGCCGCACAGGCAAAGATCGCCCGTCAGGCCTACCGCGACTTCGGCAAAGGGAGCGGCCACCCGGCCGGGCTGAACTTCGGCGACTGCTTCACCTATGCGCTGGCCCGCGAGAAACGGGAGCCTGTGCTGTGGAAGGGCGATGATTTTGGGCATACGGATTTGCGGGCGGCATGAAGACCAGAGTTAACTAAACCGCCAAAGCTGCTACATTTTCGGTCGCATTGGGATAAGCGAAATGCATTTGCTCCGATATGTGAACCAAGCGAGGAAGAATATCCTCAATGCCGTCCATCGGTACATTGGCTAGTTCCCTCGGCTCCAATTTATGCAGGCCGCCGCCATAAATACGCCCCTCTCCAGTCATCTTTCTTATCGGAATCTTCCGGAGTAAATCGAACACTCGTTCAGCAACGCCTGGAGACTCAAGAGCGCTGCACAGTCCGGGGCGCGGGTAGAGCAGCAAATACACATTCGCGGCAGTAGCGGCGGAACGATTGTGAAAGAAACGGAATGTCTTTTGAGTCTCCGATCCCGCCCTGCCCATGTAGGTACATAGGAACGGGGAGGGCGGGCGCTTTTCCTGCGAATACCACGGGGACCGGGAACGGCAAAGATACCCATTTGCTACGTTCGATTCCCCTGCCTTCAAGTACCGGAAGAGCGCAAGGTCGCGGCGGCACAATTCTTCCTCGGCAACGGGGCAATCGATCAGAAAGAGCCGCTTCTCGATCAGCGGCATCCCGTCTTCATCCGCATGAATCTCTTCAGCCTTCATGTAGCGCGGGCTTGGAAGAATAGGGCGCAAGAACTGCCGGGAAAACCCTTGTTCTCGGGCTTCCTCCTGCGAGACAATGAAGAAAGCGTTGTCCCCTGTGGCAATGCCGCGCTTGATGGTGAAGAGATCGCCCAACACAACCTTGGAGACGCGCAAAGACACGGGCGCAACTGGCTCGGCGAGTCTCGTCCATTTAGGTTCAAGCACAAGCGTGGATAGGGTTCGTTTGGTCTGTAGCGCTGGTTGCTCAATCGTGCCTCCGAAGGAAAATGCAACCTCGTTCTCGGGACGCGGCCTTACGTTCCTGAACCAGACGACGGCAGAGGAAACCAGTGCGTCTGAGAATTGAACTTCATTTGGGTCGAAGCGATGAACACGCAGCAGGCTCACTTGTTCAAGCAGATATTGCTTGAGCACATCCCCGTAGTTCACGTCCATGAACTCACTTGGGACGAGCCAGGCCGAGACCGCGTTCGGCGCCAAACATTCGTGTGCAAGGAGCATGAAATAGCAATACAAACCGGCAAGTCCGTTGACTTGAAAGCCGAGCTGGCTCATGGTCTGCCGTAAATGCGCCTTGTCATTCGGAGTCAGGTGGTGGTGCCGAACGTATGGAGGATTGCAGATGAGCAGGTTAGCGGAGATCGACTTTCTATCTGCGCGGATGAAGTCGGCAATCTTCAGATCGAGATCGGTGCCCGACCACAGATGTACTGCCGGCGCTCCATAGTGAGCGTCGATTTCGACTCCTCTCGCAACAGCTACGCGATTGCCGCATAGGTGGAGAAGAGCCGAATAGAACGCACCTGTTCCAAAAGCCGGGTCGAGAAATCGTACAGGTTCGTCATGGCCAAGGAGCCGCATCGACTCGCGAACGATCCCCGCGGCAAGTTCAAACGGAGTGGAAAATTGGCCGAGACGATTCCGTTCCAGTTGCGTCCGCTCGCCGTCGCAGCGCGTCTGGATGATTTGCCGGCTCCGTTCGAGTTCAGAAGGTGTCATCACAGTCCCAGTTTCGCAAGATCATCGATGCGGTGTTCCCATACCCAGTCTATGCCAGCAACTGCCTCATATCCCAGATACCCGCCATCGAAATAGCCGCATAGGAAGAGTGCAAATTGGGCACGTTTCCCATAGGTCTTCCGGATTTGGTCCATCTTGACGGCCTCCTCTTTCCGACGTTTGTTCACATTCGTAAAGTCACCTGCCGATTTTGCTTCAATCAGTATCGGCAAGCTTCCGGCTTTGGAAGTAGTTGGCATTACTGCAACGTCGGCAGGAATATTCACCGATCTATCTTTTCCAACCGTGACTGGTACGTTCACTCGAAAACCGAATGTGCCGGGGGGCATCTCGCGGAATCGAATTGCTTTGCCATGCGGAATTCGGGTGTATCCCTTTTCTATAAGCCAGGCTCCAATAGCCTCAAGCTGGCGCTGCTCCTGCGCATTGCGGATGATCGGATCAGCCGAAGCGCCGCACAATCTGTCTGCGATCACCGAAGAAGCCCGTTCAACCTCTCCCTCTTTCGGCTCCCGTTCAGTCTCCAGCCAGACAAGAATGTCCGTGTCGGCCAGCCGCCGGAGAATCTGTCCTATCTTGGCCAGCCCCTTCTGCAAAGTCTCATTAGCCATTTGCGGCGGGATCGAATGCTCAATCTCCATGCTCTTTACAAGGTTTGGGGGAACCCCTGCCAGCCCGATCAATCTATCTCGAGCAATTGGTGGGCAGGTCGTCATCCGCAGGACTTGGAGGAACTCCGGATGAGAGGCCAGCATCTCTGGGTTTAGATTTCTCAGAAATCCGGTAATCTCCAGTGCGGATGCCACCTCGGAGGTTGCACGATTTCGGCTTTCTCGAAAGGTTTTGGGCGCAAAACGCAGAAACCATTCGTTGAACATATCGACGGATTTGGCAATATCCGCCTTCCAAAGATCGGGTCTGTGACGATTTGCGGGCATTGTTCCTTCCACCGGGCAGACTGCTGTCAACTGATTCATTGTGCATCATTTCCTTAGATGTCGGTGGAGTATGCGTGGAAAACCGGGACAGACTCTCGTGCCTTCCGTCGATTACTCTAGAGAGTTCAAGGAGTTTCCATGACCATTATCCGGCAGGAAGATTTTGTTGCCAGCGTTGCCGCGGCGTTGCAGTACATCAGCTACTACCATCCGGTGGATTACATTACCAGGCTGGCTCGCGCTTATGAGCGCGAGGAGTCGCCGGCGGCGCGGGATGCGATTGCGCAGATTCTTATCAATAGCCGGATGTGCGCCGAGGGGCACAGGCCCATTTGCCAGGACACGGGAATTGTGACGGCGTTCCTGAAGGTGGGAATGGACGTGCGGTTTGAGGCTGCTCCCGGCGAGGAGCGCAAGGACATCCAGACGCTGGTGGACGAGGGCGTGCGGCGGGCTTATCTCGACCCGGACAACAAGCTGCGGGCTTCGATTTTGGCCGATCCGGCGGGCAAGCGGACCAATACCAAGGACAATACGCCGGCCTGCGTGACGGTGGAGCTGGTGAAGGGCGCGGCGGTGGATGTGACGGTGGCGGCCAAGGGCGGAGGGTCGGAGGCGAAGGCCAAGTTCGTGATGCTGGACCCCGGCGACTCGATTGTGGATTGGGTGCTGAAGACGGTGCCGACGATGGGGGCGGGGTGGTGTCCGCCGGGGATGCTGGGGATCGGGATTGGCGGAACGGCGGAGAAGGCGATGCTGCTGGCCAAGGAATCGCTGATGGACCCGATCGACATTCAGGAGCTGAAGGCGCGCGGGGCCAAGAATCGCTGCGAGGAGCTGCGGCTGGAGCTTTACGACAAGGTGAACCGGCTGGGGATTGGCGCGCAGGGGCTGGGCGGGCTGACGACGGTGCTGGACGTGAAGGTGCGGGACTATCCGACGCACGCGGCGAACCTGCCGGTGGCGATGATTCCCAACTGCGCGGCGACGCGTCATGCGCACTTTGTGTTGGATGGGAGCGGGCCAGTGTTTCTGGACCCGCCGAGCCTGGATAACTGGCCGAAGCTGGCCTATGACGTGACAGCCGCGCGAAAGGTGAATCTGGACACTGTGACGCGCGAGGAGGCCGCCACGTGGAAGCCGGGCGAGGTGCTGCTGCTGACCGGCAAGCTGCTGACGGGCCGAGACGCCGCGCATATGCGCTTGACCCAGATGCTCGACCGGGGCGAGAGGCTGCCGGTGGACTTCCGCGGGCGGTTTATCTACTACGTGGGGCCGGTGGACCCGGTGCGGGACGAGGTGGTGGGGCCGGCGGGGCCGACAACGGCGACGCGGATGGACAAGTACACGCGGCAGATGCTGGCCGAGACGGGCTTGCTGGGGATGGTGGGCAAGGCCGAGCGCGGGCCGGCGGCGGTAGAGGCGATCCGCGAGTTTGGCGCGGTCTACCTGATGGCGGTGGGCGGCGCGGCGTATCTGGTGTCGAAGGCGATTCACGGCTCGCGGGTGGTGGCGTTTGCGGATCTGGGGATGGAGGCGATCTACGAGTTCGACGTGCGGGATATGCCGGTGACGGTGGCTGTGGACTCGAAGGGAACCAGCGTTCACCAGACGGGCCCGGCGGAGTGGCAGCGGCGGATTGCGGGGATTCCGATACTGCAGTGAACAGTGAACAGTGGTCAGTGGGCAGTTTTCGCTGCGGCGCTCAGGATTGCTTCCATGACCTGCTGCGGGGTGAGCGCGTCGACGGAGATTGAAATGTGGGCCGTGCGATAGAGCGGCAGGCGGCGCTGGTAGCGGCTGGCGAGGTTGGCCTGGTCGGCGAGGACGGGGCGGGTCTGCTCGGTTCCCTGGCAGCGGGCGAGAGTGGTGGCTAACTCCACTTCAAGATGGACGAGCAGCGTGTCGGGGGCGGTGAGCAGCAGGGCGCGCGTAGCGGGGTGCTCGATGGCGCCGCCGCCGAGGGCCAAAACCAGAGCGTCGCCGGCGGCAAGGCGCGCGATAGCTGTGTGCTCGCGGTCGCGAAAGGCTGCTTCGCCGTGGCGGGCGAAGAGCTCGGCGATGGTCGCGCCGGCCTCGGCCTCGATGACGTCGTCGACATCGACGAAGCTCCAGCCAAGGCGGGCGGCGACGAGCGGGCCGACGGTGGTTTTGCCGGAGCCCATGAAGCCGGTGAGGACGATGCGGCGGGGCGGGGCGACGGGAGCAACGGATTGGGAATCAACGGTCAAGTGAGCCTTGATAGCGGGGCGTGGAGCCGCAGTTTCTTCTTTCAGTATAGGGAAACCTTGCGCGGGACTGCGGCAAGTCAGCCCAGTGCGATCACAACGGCTCCGGCGGTGATGAGGAGGCCGCCGAGCAGGGCCGGGGCGTTGAGTTTTTCGCCGAGGAGCAGCCAGGCGAAGACGATGACGAGAGGGACGCTGAGCTTGTCGAGCGGGGCGACACGCGAGGCTGGGCCGAGTTGCAGGGCGCGGAAGTAGCAGAGCCAGGAAAGGCCGGTGGCGAGGCCGGAGAGCGCGAGAAAGAGGCAGGTGCGGCGATCGAGGGCGCGAAGCTCCGCCAGAGCGCCGAGGCCTGATGCGCTGGAGCCGGGCCTCGCCAGCGCGAAGACGATGGCCCAGGCGAAGACCACGACGACGCTGGTGCGCAGGGCCATGGCAAGGTTCGAGTCCACATGCGCCACGCCCACCTTGGCAAGCAGGGCGGTGGCGGCGGCAAAGACGGCGGAGAGCAGTGCCCATCCAATCCAGCTCATGGAAAAATGGTACGCCGTCTGCCCGCGGGCTATTGATCCGGCGCGATTGGATTGCGACAGCGAGCCCACCCTAGCCGCAAGAGCAAGTGCGCGTCGAGGGCGGGGAACCGGCGTTTTCAAAAGGCCCGGGCCTAAAGGCCTCCATGTATGCACTCTCATTCAGGAGGCTGAAGCCTCCTGCTCCCTCCGGATTCCGTGCCCTGCCCCACCGGATGCCGTCGGCAGAAAGAATCTACACTTGAAATCATGGAGAGAGGGCAGGCCAGCAGGACAGCTCTCGGCGTAGCCATCCGCCGCGCCGCGCATCAATTGATGGACCGGCCTCCGGTGCTCGACGATCCAATTGCGGTGCGGCTGGTTGGATCGAGCTATCGAGGAAAGATGGGGCGCGCCTCGCACCGGGTGGGGCGGGACTTTCGCGCGTTCATGGCCGCGCGCAGCCGCTATACGGAGGACCGGCTGGCCGGGGCCGTGGCGAATGGGGTCACGCAGTATGTGATTCTCGGAGCCGGTCTGGAGACCTTCGCCTATCGCAATCCATTTCCGTCACTGCGGGTCTTCGAGGTGGATTTTCCCGCCACCCAGGAGTGGAAGCAAGCGATGCTGCGCGAGGCGGAGATTCCCGTGCCGGACGATTTGACGTTTGTGCCGCTGGACTTTGAACACAAGGCGCTGGCGGCGGGGCTGGCTGAAGCGGGCTTCGATGCGCGGAGTCCGGCTTTCTTTGGCTGGCTTGGAGTGGCGCCCTACCTGACGCTTGCGGCCTTTCGCGCCACCCTGAAGACCATTGCGCAACTGCCTGGCGGCAGCGCTGTGAGCTTCGACTATGCGATTGCTCCGGAGACGCTGAGCCCGGTTGGACGGACGGCCTTCGATGCTCTGGCCGGACGAGTGGCCGCAGCAGGAGAGCCATTTCAGCTCTTCTTCACGCCGGGTGAGATGGAGGCGGAGTTGAGCCAGGCTGGATTTCAGCGCTTCGAGCAGTTGGATTCCGACCAATTGAACGAACTTTACTTCAAGGATCGCGCCGATGGGCTCAGACTCTCTGCGGTGAAGCTGGGGATGCTGGCGACGGCCTGGGTGTGATGACCTGTCCCTTGCCGGTGAGACGGAAAAACAGAAGAAGAACCGCAGGTCCTTCGACTGCGCAGGTCGCAAAGAACGCGACCTGCTCCGCTTCTCATGAACAAAATAATCGTGGGAGCCGGCTTCTCCATTTTTCGCCAAAAAAGAGGACTGGTAAACCATTCAGCAAGTTAGCCCCGCTACGCGGGATTGCGAGTTAGCAAGTTAGCGGGTTCATTCGCGAACGGGCTGCGCGATAAGATGAGTCATGCGCAGATTTGTTTTTTTCACGGCTGCTTTTGCCTTGCTCGGGCTTTCCGGCTGCGGGTACCACACTTTGGGCGCGGCCACTCATCTGCCGCCCGATGTGCGCACGCTCGCCATCCCGGTCTTTGCCACGCGCACCGAGGCATACCACACCGAGGTGGCGATGACCCAGGCGGTGATCCGCGAGTTTGCCACGCGGACCCGGCTGCGCGTGAGCCCCGGCGCGGGCGGAAGCCCGGACGCCATCCTGCGGGGAACGATTCTCAAGGAGACGGTGGCGCCGCTGACCTACAACTCCTCGACGCAGGAGTCGTCCAGCTTCCTTATCACCCTGGTAGTCTCGGTCACGCTCAGCGGCCGGGACGGCAAAATCCTCTACGAGAACAAGAACTACGTTTACCGTCAGCAGTACCAGTCCACCACGAATCTGGCGACCTTCTTTGAGGAGAGCCCGGCGGCTCAAGAGCGGCTGTCGCGGGATTTTGCGCGGCAGTTGGTGGCGGATGTGCTGGAAGGGTTTTAAAGGCAGGGACTAAGGGACTAGGGACTAAGGGACTAGGGATTCGTGCGGGGCGGATTAATTCTGGCCTCGGCGCGGCGAGAGGGGTATTCTGTAGGCGCATGATGTATGTAGCCATTGGCCGGGCTGAGCGGAGAGGGTTCGCATCCCACCCATCGCAGAGAACGCGATGGATGGGGCACATGCTCCGTTCCCGCCCATCGGAAAGAACGCGATGGATGGGGCACCCAAGCTTCACTGGCTGGAGGCTGGCCCGATGAGCGCCGCGCGCTGGGGAGCGGGATTCACAGCGGTTAGCCGTTTTGTAGCGGAGATCGAGGCTGCCGCGGCCGGAAAGGGCGAGCTCAAGCCCGGTTACGTTCTGGCCGGCGACGAGACCTTTCTCCTGGACCGCTGCCGCGCGGCCGTTCTCAAAGCCTTTGTGCCGCCGGATTTGCGGGATTTCTGCCTCTCTGACCTGGACCTGCAGGGAAGCTCGATCTTCGAGGTGTTGGACCGCGCGCAGACACCTTCGCTGATGGCGCCGTTCCAGGTGATTTTCGTGCGCAATCTGCGGCAACTCTACACGCGGGGAGCTAAGAAAGACGAGTTCGCGGCGCTGGAGCGGTATTTTCGCTCGCCGAATCCGCAAGCGCTGATTCTGTTTGTCGCCGACTTCGTGCGCATCCCATCTGATTTGCGAAGGATGGAGATGGACGACAAGAACCGCTTCGAGCGGCTCGGCGAGACCCTGGGCGCGCACTGCGGGATGGTGGAGCTGGCGCGCGTCACCGAGGAAGACGCGATGCGCTGGATCGTGGCCACCGCGCAGGAGGCGGGCGTCCGCGTGGAAGCCGATGCGGCCCGCGAACTGGCGGACGCGCTGGGCGCGGATATGATGCTGATTTCTTCAGAGCTGGAAAAGCTGCTGCTCTACACAGAAGGGCGCGGACGCATCACCCTGGGCGACGTGGAAACGATGGTGCTGAGCGCCAAGCAGCGTTCGCTCTACGAGTTGACCGACGCGATCAGCGCCTGCGACCGGACGCGCGCCCTGGCGCTGCTGCACGGCCTGCTCAATAGCTCCGACGGCGGCGAGGATTCCGCCATCGGCCACCTCTATATGCTGGCGCGGACCTTCCGGCAGATGCTGGTGATTCTTGAAAAGAACGTGCGGGACTCGCGCGCCATCTGGCAGGCATTGTGGCAGGGCTTCCGCATGCCGCCCTTTGCCGCCGACGACCTGATCCGCCAGGCGCGCCGCTTCAAGAGCCGCCGGGGACTGACACGGGCTTTGCGGCTGATTGCCCGCGCCGACCTTGAATTGCGTTCTTCCCCGCCGGACAAGCGGCTGGTGCTGGAGCGGCTGGTCTACGAACTGGCTTCCGAGGCGAAGCCGGCTCCGCCGGCATGGGCCTCGGCACAGTTGTCCTTCGAGAGCTAGTGTCCGGAGTCAGAAGTTCATCGCATTCAATACGAAGAACAGCCGCAGGTCCTTCGACTACGTTTGGCGCAAACAACGCGCCAAACTTCGCTCAGGATGACAGTGTATTTGTTGTGCGAACTTCCGACCTGGGGGTACTAGCTTCAGCCGGCCTTATTCAGCCAAAGACCATAGTGGAGATCGTCGTGGTGAATATGAGCGGTGTGCAACTCCGAAAGGACGCTCAGCGAGTTATGGTCCAGCGTCAAACCGTCCGCCCTGTGGCGGGATGCGAGCGATCTCATCCGCCCCACCATGCGCTGGTGATTGAGGCGGTGCCGCGCCAATCCGGGATACTTTGTGGCGACCATCATGCCTTCTTCGAGGGCGAAGTGGGTGAGAGAGAAGTTCGCCAGTTTGCGCAGCAGTGATCCGGTCCGGCGCGGATCCTCGCCTGTCGTCAGCGCTCTTTGGATCTCGAAGAGGGCGTCCACCATCTCCCTGTGGTCACAATCCAGGATTCTGACGCCCACGCTCAACTCGTCGTTGCTGGTCGTTAGGTTCAAAGCTCTCCTCCTGCCGAAGCTTGTCCGGCGTTACAGTTCAAAGCTGGGGAATAGAAACAGATGATGAGAATCCGCGCAACGAGTTGCTCTGGCCAAGCGGCAGGTCCGGTGCGGCGCTCATTGAATGCCGTGCTGGATCATGCAAGGGCCGTATTCCTTGTCTTCCTTCTGGATGTGGGTGGTAAGCCAATCGCGCAGAAAATTGAACAAATCAATGCTCAGCATGATGTCGCCGCGCTCGAATCGGTTGACAAACAACTCGACCTGTTTGATGAGGTCGCGGTGCTTGAGGCGGTGCGCAGCCAGGCCTGGAAAACCGGCAGCCAGCATCATCGCTTCTTCCGATGAGAAATGACGGTGTGTATACTCCGCCAGCTTGCGCAGCAACGGGCCGGTCACGGTCTGCGCCTGGCCCTTCTTCATCGCGTCATAGAGTTCGTTCAGAATTCCGAAGAGAACGCTGTGCTGCTCGTCCAGCTTTGAAACGCCAACGGAATACCGGTCTTCCCAGTCGATAAAGCCCACAAGACTCCTCCTGCCGAAACCAGAGCGGAACCAGAATGACTGTGCCCTATTGAATTCCACGAAGGTTGCCGCTCCCTGTTGGTCGCGTCAACTTGAGTGCTTCCGCTTCGGGGGACACCAATTCTGGTTCCGCTGCAGCCGGCTAACGGAATCATCGGCGGCAAGGCGGAGGAGTTTAGCAGGTTTTCAGTGCGATGGGCGAAGAGAGCCCCCCAGACGCGTGCGAGGATGCATGAATGGGCGAATCAGCTCAGTCCACGCCGCGCTCATTGAGCCACGGACCATATTCGCGATCCATGCCCTCGATATGCTCCGCATAGGCCTCGCGAAGAAAGCAGAGCAGCGGGCGCATCTGCATCCTCTCGCCGTGTTGCACGCGATGAGAGGATTGGAGGATCTGCGCCAGGATGCGCTGGTGCTCGAGGCGATGCTCGGCGAGGCCGGGAAAGCCATACTGCTCCATCAGCCGCTCCTCGCCCCAGAAGTGCATGCGCGTGAACTCGATCAGCCGGTCGAGCATTTCGCTCACCAGTTCCCGGCCGGAACCGCGGACCGCAGCCAGGCGAAGCTCGTTCACCGTGTCCATCAGAATGCCGTGCTGGTCGTCCATGGCTCTCACGCCGACGGAAGAGGCACAGTTCCAGATTAGAGCTGACACATCAGCCTCCATGAATTACTGATGGAGGTATCGGTCAGGCAGAGGGGAAGATTACCGATACTTTGCGCGGCTCACGTGACCAAGGTTTAACGCAACCATAGGCGTGGAGGCTTATTCCAGGAGGATGTCCGGCTCCAAAGCAGGGCCCGGCTGGTGGCCGCGGGTGGTCAGGGCGACGGCCGCCGCCAGGATGAGTCCGCCCCCGACCCACGCGTAGGGGCCCAGATGTTCGCCGAGGAGCTTGACGCCCAGCCAGGAGCCGAGCGCAGGCTCGATGTTCAGGAAGACCCCGGCACGCGAGGCCGGCACGTGGTGGATGCCCCAGTTCCATAAGAGCGTGGTCGTTGCCGTGCAGAGCAGGCCGCTGATGGCCAGCGCGATCCAAGCGGTGGAGCTGACGTGAGCGAAGGGCAAGGGCGCGGCGTGGGCGTGGGTGACGGGGTTCAGCAACCAGGGTCCGAGCACCCAGACAACCAGCATCACAGTCCCGGAGAGGATGGTATAGGCCGTCACGACCGGCGGACTGTGCGTCTGCATCAGTTTCTTGCTGAGCAAAATCCATGCCAGCGCGGTGCCGAGCGAGACGACCACAAGCAGGTCTCCGATGAGGGTGGGCTCATCGTAGGCGGCCGGGCCGCGGCTGCCGCCGAGGGCAATCAGCGCCGCGCCAACCGTGGAAGCGCAGAGGGCCAGCCATCCGAAGCGGTCAAGTCTCTCGCCGGCAAAGAGCGCGGCCGCGGCAGCCAGCAGCACCGGCATGGCGCCCACCATCAGCGAAGCGTGGCTGACCGTGGTGAGCGCCAGGCCGTGAAACTGGAGGAGAAACTGGATGGGCACCCCCAGCGCCGCGCAGGCGAGAAGCAACCGCGCCTCGCCGGCGGTGAGGCGAAAGCTGCGCCAGTGCACCAGCGCCACGGGCAACATTCCCAGCGAGGCAAACAGAAAGCGGTAGAGCACCATGTGCTCGACGCTCATCTCGTTGAGCGCCAGCCTGCCCCAGTAGAAGCCCGTGCCCCACAGGCACCCGGCGACAAAGCAGGCTCCATAACCGAGAAAGGCGAGCCGTCGGGCAGTTGTTTTGTTCTTTGCCATCCCTCTTTTACTGTCGCACACGCACGGGCTGAGCCGCCTCACTAGAGCAAACCCAGGGATACGATATCCTGATTTGCTTCATTCAAGGTCGCCGCTCTCTCCACCCCAGCGACGAAGACCTGTCGCTGGGGACCCCGGCCTGTTGGTCGCGTCGACTTGAGCGCGTGGCTTCGGGATACATCATCCCTGTTTTTGCTATACCCAAAACCGGTTCCATCGGCGAAAATGTCAATCGATGGGGAAACGGCTGCTTGGGGCGGGATTGAGGATTCGCGCGGGCCTGGGATTGGCGGTTGCAGGGGCGGTGCTGTGCGCGGTTTCGCCGGTGGCGGCCCAGCGCGGCGGGCGGGGTGGCGGCGGGCTGCACACACCCCCGCCACCTCTGGGGCGCGAACTGCCGGATAAGCTCCTCAACAAGCCATCGCAGCCGCCCGCGTTCACGGTTCCCGTTCAGGCGTTGGGTTTCTCGGCGCCCGGACCCGAATACATGGGCAAGCACATCAGCCAAGCTTCGCTGGACTTTCTCGATGAGAACCGGCTCCTGTTCACCTTTCGCGTACCGGGACTGATCCGGCGGGAAGCGGGCGAGAGCGATGCAAGCGATGAGCGCCAGATCCGGGCCGTGGTCCTGACGCTGCCGGCCGGTACGGTGGAAGCCGAGGCCCTGTGGACGCTTCACGACCGGATTCGCTATCTCTGGATGCTCAAGGACGGCCACTTCCTGTTGCGCGACCGGAACAGCCTCGATTTGGGCGACGCCACACTGGAATTGAAGCCCCATCTTCGTTTCCCAGGGCCGCTGCTCTATCTGGAGATGGATCCCGAGCAAGAGTTTCTGGTGACCGACTCCACTGAGCCTGAGGCAGAGACAGCCAAGCCCGGCGAGAGATCCGGACCGATTGACCATTCCCAGTCTTCAGCGGCTCCGCAAAAAGCCGTGGCCAGCTTCGCGGTGGACGGGAAAGAACCGGCCAGCCACCCCGCCGGCAAGGGCCCGTCGCCGGGGCCCCAGAGCGCTCAGCCCGGCATGATCCTGCGCATTCTGCGCCGGGATTCAGGGCAGGTGATGCTGATGAGCCGGACGAACACCGCTGTTCACCTTCCCATCAACACGGACGGCTACCTGGAAAGACTGCGCGGCAGGGGAGACAAGTGGCTGCTGAACCTCAGGTACTTCAACGGCGGAAGCGCCATGGTAGGACAGGTGGGCTCGACCAGTTCGCCGGACTTCGATTTTATCTCGCAGAGGGAGGTGCTCTTGACCACCTTCACCGAGTCGGGTGGGCGCAAGCTGGTGGCGATGGGCACCGATGGCCGGCGTTTCTGGGAGTATTCGACCTATAGAGCGACGGCATGGCCGCTTGCGGTGATGGCTCCGGACGGCTCGCGGCTGGTCTGGGAGGCCCTGGCCGTGAACGAGTCGATCAACAGCGCCAGCCCGACCCTCGGTCAGGAGGATGTCAGAGGGCAACTCGTCGAGGTTCTCAACGCGGCTGACGGCAAGGTGGTGCTGGATGCGCCAGCCAGTCCGGCCCTCGATGCGGGCGGAAACGTGGCTATCTCGCCCTCCGGACGCCGTGTGGCCGTGCTCAATGGCGGCCAGATCCAGGTCTTCGAGCTGCCTCCCGCACCACCGCTGCCACCCGCTGCCGCCCAACCCCCGGCACGCTGACCGGTCAGTCCGCAAACATAGAGACTGATCCGACATTTCTCTCGCCTCCGGCCTGTTTGCCGTGATAAGTTTGCTCGTATCCCCGCCTCTTCCCCGGAGGCAGCCAACGATTTCAAAGACATCGATCCAACAGATCACCGGGCCCATTTTCAGCCTGCGACCCAACAGGATGCGTTGACCCCGGCAGCCTGCTCGCCACGAACCGGCAAAGAAAAACTCTGTGACAAGGAAAAACAAGGAGGATCATGAAAGCCGATATTGCTGTTTCCCCAGTCGTGCCCCGGCGCTTCAACTGGCCGCGGTCAAAGTACCTTCTCTTCACGTTCATCGGCCTGATGTACGCGTATGTGCTCTGGCATAACGAGAGCTTCCTTTTTAACCTGAAGGACTCGGAATGGCCGCACATAGAGTCTTTCAAGTGGATTCTTCTGCCCCATGGCCTGGCCGCCGGGTGCGCGCTCTTCCTGGGGCCCTTGCAGTTTTCCGATCGTCTGCGGCGGCGTTTCACCAAACTGCATCGCGTTTTGGGGCGCTTTTATGTGGCGGGCGTCCTGGTTGGCGCTCCCATCGGCATCTACATTCAGAACTTTGAAGGAGTGCACATGTACCCCGGCGACCCAGTCGCACACTCCCTGACCCTCGCCACGGTTTTCGACGCCGGGATTTGGGTATTCTGCACCCTGATGGCCCTGGCCTTCATTCTCAAGGGGCAGGTGCAGCAGCACCGGCAATGGATGACCCGCAGCTTTGCCTGTGCGTTGATCTTTATCGAAGTGCGCGTGGTCTCCGGAGTCTTCAACTGGGACCGGTTCACGGAGATCATTGTCTGGGGTTGCGTTGCGGCGGCTGTCCCTCTGGCGGATCTGGTGCTTTATTGGCAGGATCTCTATCGCACACGCGCATCTCTAGCCAAGCCAGGCCGGCTCGAACGGCCTGGACGGGCAACAGAGGCTGCGTGATACGCTGCAAACACTTGGCATAGCTCGCCAGGCCGGCTTCCCCCGGTTTGTTGTTTCCCCATCGCAAGCAAAACTGGAGGTTCATCATGCACCATGGAAATGGCGCCGAGGGTCCGCTGACTCCCGGCCTGGTTTTTGAGATGCTGCAGGCGCATCAGCGCACGGCGGCGTTGAAGGCGGCAATCGATCTGGATCTCTTCCGGGCCGTGGGTGAGGGGCCGGGGGACGTGGCTTCGATCGCCCGCCACTGCTCTGCTTCTGAACGAGGGATTCGCATTCTCTGCGATTTCCTCACCATCTACGGCGTCCTGGCCAAGGAGGATGGACATTACCGGCATACCCCGACGAGCGCGGCGTTTCTTGACCCGCGCTCGCCATCGTCGCTGGCATCGATTGCGCAGTTTCTTGGCAATCCGGCGATGCGTGAGCCGTACGACCATCTGGCGGAGATCGTGCGCACGGGCCGCACCGTCCTGGCGGGCGATGGCAGCGTGGAGCCCGAGAATCCGATCTGGGTCCAGTTCGCCGAAACCATGGCGCCGATGATGGCCCCCATGGTGGGTCCGCTGGGTGCGGTTGTGCTGGAGGGGCACGCCGGCCCGATGCGCGTGCTGGATATCGCCGCCGGCCACGGCCTCTTCGGCATCGAAATCGCCAAACAGAACCCGCAGGCTCGCGTCACGGGCCTCGACTGGGCGCCGGTGTTGCGCGTGGCCCTGGAGAATGCGCGCAAGGCCGGCGTGCAGGACCGCTATGACATGCTGCCCGGCAGCGCCTTCGAGGTGGACTTCGGAGGGCCATATGATGCCGTGCTGCTTACCAACTTCCTGCATCACTTCGACAAGCCGACCTGCGTGGGCCTGCTGAAGAAGGTCCACGGATCGCTCCGGCCGGGCGGGCGCGCCGCCACGCTGGAATTCGTGCCCAATGAGGACCGAGTCTCCCCGCCCATGGCCGCGGCCTTCAGCATGACCATGCTGACCTCCACGCCGGCGGGCGACGCCTATACCTTGAGCGAACTCACGGCGATGTACAACGAGGCGGGGTTCGGCGGAATCACCGCCCATCCCATCCCCATGAGCCCCCACACCGTCGTCATGGGGCGCTCGTGAGGAGTTGAATGGACTGCGGAAATGCCGGGACTTGGGGCGAAGTCGGCGAAAAACATCCCTCAGGGGCTAAAGCCCGGCCTTAATTCGGTTCGGCTTGCGGCACGACTGAACTCGTGCCCTGATACAAAGCACGGCATTTATCGAGTTTTCCCGCAGTCGTGAAGCCCCCTGGTCTGCCGGCAGATTGCAGATTCCACAGTCATCAAAGGCAACCGGCTCAGAAGCCATTGATTTGGGCCGGTTGCTTGCCGGCTACCTGGATGCATAAGATCCGTTTTCCGCGTTGATCCGCGGCTTGTCCATGCCGCGGAGCGCTTTCCCGTGTAAACTTGAGTGCGGGAGAGTTTCTCTTGTCGACAGCTGTTGTACGCTACACTGTTGCCGCGGTTTCCGACGTTGGCAGCAAGCGCCCTTCCAACGAAGATGCGTTCGGATTCTCCGTCGAGCACGGCGTCTATGTTGTCTGCGACGGCATGGGCGGCGCAGCAGCCGGAGAGATTGCCAGTTCCCTGGCCGTCAATGAGGTGCTGCGCGTGCTTTGCGACCGTGCCGGGGACGAGGCTGCTCCGCTCGAAGAAGTGATCGGAGAGGCGATTCGCGCCGCCAACGAGGAGATTCATTCCCGCGCCCAGGAAGATCCCCAACTCAGCGGCATGGGAACCACGATGGTGGGCCTGGTGGCCGAAGGGAACCGCGTTCTGGTCTTCAATGTGGGCGACAGCCGCTGCTACCGGATGCGCAATCTTCACCCCGGAGAGAGCGAACAGGAAGAGAGCGAACCCAGGCGGGGCGGAGCAGAGCCGGCCGGACTGGAACAGATCAGCCTGGACCACTCGCTGGTGGAGGAGCAGGTCAGGATCGGCCGCCTCACCCACGCCGACGCCTTGCGCTCCCCGCTGCGCAATGTCATTACCCGCGCTCTGGGCACCCAGCCGAGTGTGCTGCCGGATCTATTCGAGGTCGAAGCCGAGCCGGGAGAGATCTTCCTGCTCTGCTCCGACGGGCTGACGGGCGAGGTCAGCGATGCGCGGATTGAAGCCATGCTCGCGGCCGATCTGCCTCTCGATGAACTCTGCGCCAGCCTGGTGGATGCCGCCAACAAAGCCGGCGGCCACGACAACATCACCTGCCTGCTGGTGCGCGCCGAAGGCTAGAGCAGCTCGTTTGCAAGTCGGCGGCTGCTTCCGCTCCGGAACAGTTTGCCTGCCGCCGGTGTCTATCTAATTGATGGCCTACAAGAAGTGGATTCTCCGCATTCTTCGCGTGGCGGGTCTGGCCGCGCTTGTCGTCGTGCTGCTCGCCTTCGCGGCGGTGCAGGCGCAGCAGTGGATGCTGCGCTGGCGCGCCGAGCGGCTGATGGCCGACATGCACCAGATTCGGCTCTACCAAAGCACCTGGGCCGACGCGCAAAGACTGATGAATCGCTGGGGGGCCTGGGGACATTACGACGGTAGCTGCACGGCGGCGGAGTGCCGGTATGAAATTGATGTCAGCAGTGCTGGTTGGCGTTCATGGGATAGAGAGCCCAGAGGCATTGCCGCTTGGCTCGTGCGTCATCAGGCGGCGTATGTCCCATATCGATTGCTCGGGGGCCGGTTGGCCATCATACACGTTGGGTTCATCGTGCAAGATGGCGCGATCTGGAGAACGATTTCCTGGGTCAGTATCGAAGTGCCCCCGAAGTTGCTGGACTCTGGTGATCGCGGCTACTCGCTCATCGCTGGCGCGAAGAGCCGGCAGGCTCTTCGCCGTTCAGAGAGTGGAGGTTGGGTGCTAGGCGGGGAGGATGTGCCCGCCGAACATCCTTATTACAAAGTGGGACGGCCGGGTGGATGTACTTTTTGCGTGATGGCAGACGTCACATATTCCACGCACACTCCACAAGCCGAGATTGAGAGTTTGACCTCATTCGATTTTTCCTGTCTGACGCGGCTGTTTTCCTGCAGGCTGCCGGAAGATCTACTGCCGGCGATTCGTGACGAACATCTCTATGGTTATCTTCGTCCCGGTCAACAGGAGCCTCCATACTTTCCCCCTCCGCTCTACTCCTGCGATATCCCGCTATGGGCTGTAGCTCGGGATGCGGGGACTGCAATCGCCGTGGATGCCCTCTCCGTCTCGGAGGCGATGGATAACAACTATGCCTATGAAACGACCAAAGTCAGAGTTGTCTCCTACCTCAAAGGGGCCACGCGCTGGCCAGTGGGTTCAGTGCTCAATATCAGGGCGGCTTGGCAAATGTGGCCTAAAATGCGCTACGTGATACTTCCGAGCGAGTACTTTTACGGCAAGCCGGACGAAAGCGGGTCCGAGACGGATCCGATCATACCTGTTCGCTGCGGCGTGCAGGAAGACACGCCTGAGGTTCGCCGCGAACTGGAAAAGGGCATTGCGCAGAACGACAATCTGCGTGGGCCTGAGCTCAGGTAGTTCTTAGCCTTTTATGGAGTCCGCTTCCGAAACCCGTCACGCCGGATGTGGATTCTACTTGCGCTCTTATTATATTGTAGCTACAATTAAATCGTGTTTGTCTGGGATGAGGCAAAACGCCGGTCCAATCTGGAAAAGCACGGACTCGACTTCAAAGACGCTCATCTGGTCTACGACAACCCGGAGAAATACACCTATGACAGCAGCCGCAAGGGCGAGCGCCGCTGGATGGACATTGCAGTAGCCGTGATTCATGGCAAGCTGCTGACCTTGATCTACACCGAGCGCGGAGACCAGATCCGCGTGATTTCGCTTCGGCCAGCGTCACGAGAGGAGCGCGAACAATATGAACAAGACGCCTAGTGAAACCGACTGGGGGCGCGTGCTGGCTCATCAGGAAGGCGATGCGATTCCCTATGAGCCTGGGGATGGCCCCTATGACCCGAACGACGCCGAAGCGGCGCGCGCATGGCTCGCCAAGGCCGATCTGGTTCGCAATGGAAAGCTGGTTCGCAGAGGCCAGCGCGGCCCGCAAGCTGCTCCTACCAAGACGCTGATCTCCCTGCGCTTGTCGCCCGAGGTGATCGACCATTTCAAAGCCACGGGACGCGGCTGGCAGACGCGCATCGACAGCACATTGCTGGAGTCAATCAAAAAGAGAGCTTAGACGGCATACAATCTTCAAGCAGCGCATCGATCATGCTTTTTTGACCCGCTTGAAGAGCATGACGAGCGGGATGCACAGCAGGCCGAGAACGGCCAGCAGGCGGAAGTTATCGGCATAGGCCAGCAAAATTGCCTGCTGTTCGACGCTGCGGTAGATCGCGCCCAGGGCTTGCAGATGGGCGGTGACCGGGTCAGCGCCCTGCGCAACGAGCCTGGCCTGAAGTCCGCGGAGCATCGCGCCCGCGATTGGGCTCCCGGCGGCATCCGCCGACAGATAAGTCTGATGGACCTGGGAACCGCGCACCAGCATGGTGATGATGGCGGCGATGCCGACGCTGCCGCCGATATTGCGCATCAAGTTGTAGATGCCGGTGGCATTGCCCATCTCCTGCTTGCGGATCCGGCTCAGGGTCATGGTGGTCAGCGGAACCCAGATGAAGCCCATGGCGAAGCCATTGACAAGGTTCGGCATGACAACCGAGAACATGCCGATCTGGAGATTGATGTGGCCCAGCATCCAGGTGGAGACGCCGAGCAGGGCCAAGCCGAAAATCATCAGCAGGCGGCCATCGATATATCGCACCAGTAATCCAACCACAACCATCGAAACCATCGAGCCGATGCCCCGCGGACTCACGGTGAGACCGCTTTGAAGGGCCGAGTAGCCCAGCACGGTCTGCAAGAACAACGGCAGTATGGCCGTGACGCCATAGAGGACGAATCCGTAAAGGCAGGTAATCATCGTTCCGACGGCGAAGTTGCGGTCGGCGAGGACGCGCAACTGGACGATTGGCTCGTGGTCCGTGAGTTCGCGGACGACGAAGCCGACGAGCGCCAGCGTGGAGATAGCGGCGGTCCAGCAAACCCATGGAGCCGCGAACCAGTCCGCTTCCTGGCCTTTGTCGAGAACCAATTGCAATGTTCCCAGCCAGAGGGCCATCAGGCCGAAACCGAGATAATCGATGGCTCCGTGGAAGGCCTTGCGGAGATAAGGAGGATCTTCGATGTAGAGGTTCACCATGAAGAGCGCAAGGATGCCGATGGGGAGATTGATGTAGAAGATCCAGCGCCAGGAATAGCTGTCGGTGATCCACCCGCCCAGAGTGGGGCCAATGACCGGAGCCACCACAACTCCGATGCCGTAGACGGCCATCGCAGTGCCGTGCTGGCGGGGCGGAAAGCTCTCGAGGAGGATCGACTGGGCCAGCGGCTGCATGCCGCCGCCGCCAACGCCTTGCAGTACCCGCGCCATAATCAGCATGGGCATATTGATGGCCACGCCGCAGAGCAGCGAGGCAGCCGTGAAGATGAGAATGGAGAGGATGAGCAGGCGCTTGCGGCCGATGCGCCGCGCGATCCATCCGGCGGCGGGGAGCATGATGGCATTCGAGACCAGGTAGCTGGTCAGAACCCAGGTTGACTCATCGGTCGAAGCCGAGAGGCTGCCGGCCATGTGCGGCAGGGCGACGTTGGCTACCGAGGAGTCGAGCACCACCATGAAGGTCGCCAGCATCACCGACGCGGCGATCATCCACGGGTTTGCCTGGGGTTTCCAGTCAGAGTGTTCGGCCGCCTCGCCGGGCCGCGTGCCGCCGCCTGCGCTCATCCGCCGTTCCTGCCCTCGAACGCAGCTTGATTGTCATGGACCATGTAGTCATTCTAATATGCTGATGGGTTTGCGGAGTTCCGCGAAGGCCAAGTCAATTCCGCCTCTTGAGATTGGCGATGCCGTGAAAGGAAGATAGGCAAATGGCACTAAACCGGCGCGAGTTGCTTCAATGGTTGGGCGGCGCATGCTCCGCTCTTGCGCTTTCTCGATTTGCGGCGGGACAGGGAGATAACTTCCTGGGAACCCGTTCATCGCTCAATGGGTACCGGATTCCAGACTGGTTCCGCGATGCCAAGTTCGGCATTTGGGCACATTGGGGGCCACAGTCGGCCATCGAGGACGGGGATTGGTACGCCCGCAATATGTACATGCAGGGATCGGACCAGTATCTCTATCATGTGGAGACTTATGGTCATCCCTCCAAGGTCGGATACAAGGATCTGGTCGACATCTGGAAGGCCGCCAAGTGGGATCCGGAACACCTGATGAGCCTCTACAAGAAGGCCGGGGCAAAGTACTTCGTCAGCATGGGCGTGCACCACGATAACTTCGACCTGTGGGACTCGAAGTATACGCGCTGGAACGCGGTGAACATGGGGCCGAAGAAGGATGTGGTGGGCATTTGGCGGGATGCGGCGCGGAAGCAGGGACTGCGCTTCGGAGTCAGCGAGCACTTATGGATCAGTTACAAGTGGTGGGCCGTGAGCCACCTCGCCGATAAGACCGGTCCGCTGGCCGGCGTTCCGTATGACGGCGCCGATCCAAAGTTCGCGGATCTCTATCACGACGCCGACTGCGCAAGATTCGGCGACAAGCTCGATTGGAACGACGACGGCATTCCGGATTCGTGGAAGCGTCACTACCTTGACCGCATGACCGACCTGATCGACAAATATCAGCCCGACTTTCTTTATTCCGATGGCCTGCTTCCCTTTGAGGATTATGGGCTGAAGATGGTGGCGCATCTTTACAATGTGAGCGCGCAGTTGCACAGCGGCCAGACAGAGGCGGTCTACACCAGCAAGGAGGAGACGGACTGCGCCATCGGCACCTGCCTGCTGGATCACGAGCGCGGCGTCTCAAACGGCATCGCGGCGAATCCGTGGCAGACCGACACCTGCATTGGCCAATGGCATTACAAGCGCGGCCAACGATACAAGACGGCCAAGAAAGTGATCGATCTGCTGGTGGATATTGTCAGCAAGAACGGAAATCTGCTGCTGAACTTCCCGCTGCCCAACTCGGGCGAACTGGACCCCGAGGAGATGAATGTACTGGAGGGCATCACCGCGTGGATGGCAGTGAACAGCGAGGGAATTCACAGCTCGCGCCCGTGGAAGATCTACGGGGAAGGTCCATCCACCAAAGCCAAGATCGAAGCCGGCAACTTCAACGAGGACAAACAAAAAGACCTGATGGCGGAAGATATTCGTTTCACGACCAAAGGGAGCATGATTTACGCCTTCGTGATGGGCCAGCCGGAGAAGGAAGCGGTTGTGAATGCGCTTGGCCTTGCCAGCCCGCAGAATCCGGGCAAGGTTGCCAGGGTGGAACTGCTGGGGCATGGCGGCGACCTCAAGTGGAAGCAGGACGAATCCGCGCTGAGCGTGGGGATGCCCGCCGGGAAGATCTCAGATATCGGCATTACGCTCAAAATCGAGATGGCGTAGCGTGCTGACCAAAGAAAACCTGCGCACCGGATTCGCTACGCTCTTCAAAGGATTATGATGATCGCGACGGCGAACCGCGCCGATAAGGAGAACGTGGGAGTGCGGGTCAAAGCAGGAGCCAGCCGGAATCCGGATGGACCTGCGCGGAAGATGGTTCGCGGGTTGGAGGGATTCGGATGAAGGACAAGGACAAAAAAGAACAGGGAAAGCCTGGGCAGCTTGCAGCGCCTGCAAACAACATTCGGGTTGGCGGGGACCTGCCCGCGCCGGCGCCGGCCAATGTAAAGACACTGCGCGTGGGGAAAGACTGCGACTATGATCGCGAGCTGGCCCGCCTGCAAGTGGAGTTGGTCAAACTGCAGGAGTGGGTTCGCGTCGAAGGTCTGCGCGTGGTGATTCTTTTTGAAGGCCGGGACGCGGCAGGCAAGGGCGGGGCCATCAAGCGGGTCACCGAATCGCTCAATCCGCGCGTCTGCCGGGTGGTGGCGCTGGGCACGCCGACGGAGCGGGAGAAGACGCAATGGTACTTCCAAAGATATGTCCCTCACCTTCCCGCGGCAGGCGAGATGGTGCTCTTTGACCGCAGTTGGTACAACCGGGCCGGCGTCGAGCGGGTGATGGGCTTCTGCACCGAGGCGCAGCTTCAGGAATTCATGCAGAGCTGCCCGGAGTTTGAGCGCATGTTGCAGCGCGCGGGGATTCACCTGATCAAGTACTGGTTTTCAGTCAGCGACGAGGAGCAGGAGCGGCGCTTTCAGGACCGCATGAAGAATCCCACCAAGCGCTGGAAGCTGAGTCCGATGGACCTCGAATCGCGCAAGCACTGGGCCGACTACTCGCGCGCCAAGGACGAGATGTTCGCGGTGACCGACACGAAATTGTCTCCGTGGTTTGTGGTGAACGCAGAGAACAAGAAGTGCGCCCGGCTCAACGTGATCCGGCATCTTCTGTCGCAGTTTGCCTACCGCGATCTGACGCCCGCGCCGCTGGAGTTGCCGAAGCTCGAGAAGTCGAAGTACGTGCGCCCGCCAATTCAGGAACAGAACTTCATTCCACAGGTCTACCAGTAGGCAGCATGGGGCGAAATCGCCCCGCTGGCTTCACGGCTTCGGTTTGCTCCGGGGCGGTGGCGCGGCGGTGCGATTCAGCGGGTTGGCGTCTGAGCAGAGGGGGTTTATTGGAGTTTTGAAATCCGCAGGCCTGAGCATGAAGCACCGGGTTCTTGAAAGCGGACTGAATGGAGAATCTCTTGGAACAGAGTGCAAACTTTTGCATATACCGCAGATCGATAGTCTTACAAGTATTTGATTTTATTGGGATGACTTTGGCGACTGAATTGCTTCTCCCGATGTGGATAGAGCTGTATCGCACATGTTCGTCTACGCCGTCGTGGGGTCAATAATGCTACCAAGGCTGCGGGGCGGGGTGCGAATCAGGCACGGCTTCCCCCCAAGCCAGCCAAACGATAAAGAGTTCGAAGGGAAAACTATGTCGCGCATTGTCGCAAGAGTTCTGATGGTTGGTCTGTTGTCTCTTCCCATGGCGCCGTTGGCCTTCGGGTCGGCCTACCAGCTCGACCCCGGTCCGGAGCCAGATTTCCTAGTCACCCCTATCACGGGAACATCCGCTGGGGGTTTTACCAGTGGTGGCAACCTGACATTAACAGGCGAGGTGCAAAGTATCATAGATCTGCCGAATACTAGCCTCTACTACCAAAACGAGGACCCCGTCGCGCCTTATCTGGTCTTTACGGCCGATTCGTCAGGGTTCACGATCACTGGGGAATCGGTCGAGTATTTTAATGGAGACGTGGGGGCCTCGGCGACGCCAATCGTCTACATGGCCGGCACAGTCCTTAGTCCTTTTATCGAGCCACAAGTGGGTGAATATGGCGAGTTGTACACGGTAACGAGTGACGATACTGCGGAAATGACCGAGATGGAAAACCTTAACGGATCCACCGGTACGGCCTTGAATTGGTTCAGTGATGAAGTGGCGGTCGATTTTGACGCGAGTACCAGCAATCTGGATATGGAACCGTATAGCCCCCCGCCGCCTCCGGCGGTTCCTGAGCCGGGTACGTTGACTCTGCTAGGAACTGGTTTGGCGGCCGGGATGCTTCGCAAGCGGTTGGCCCGCAAGAAGAAGGCATAGCGGGAGAGTTTGTTCGACCCTGCCGGGAGGTTGCCGGTCAGGCTGCTGTTTCGGAGCGCTGAGGTTGGTTCTTCGGGGTTATCCGAGATCAACCCAAGCGCATGACAAAGACCCTCGCTGGGGCTCCCTGAGGCCCCACAGACAGCTAAACGAATGGGGTCGGCTTCCCCCAAGCCGGGCCTGTGCAGCTCCGAGTGAATGTTGACATCGGGAAAGCGCGTCTGCGCGACCGTTTGAAGGGTTCGCAATAACCTTCAAATGCCCGGACTGCGGACTGAAGAGAGTCGCGCCGTTTTCCCGCATCCATCCACCCGAGCCGCAAACAAAACTGATTTCAACTGAAGAAAAGAGAACCTCGATGCGTTTCAAGAGCCTTGTTGCATGTCTGTTGTTTGTCTTCACGATGGTGACCGGAGCGATTGCCCAGAACAACGTGCTCCCGACCGTGCCTGAAAACACTCCATCTCTCATCTATACCCATGGAACGAGCGTGGACGGCACCTACAACGCAAGCACACAAGTCCTTTCGATCTCCGGTGTCGGATCCTCCTTTAACCTTCCGGCGAGGACACTTTTTTGCGTTTTGATTAGCTGCCCGGCACCGAGCTTGTTAGTCACCATCCAGGTGGACAACAACGGGAATCTGATTGGCGGCAATCCCGTTGCCGGGCAGCCTGACTTTGTGCTGAACGGCAAGGTCACCAGCGGCGCCACCACCTATACCTCTCCACTCCTGACCGGCACGGTCTCCCAGTTCTTCTATGACGGCGTGAACGACACGCCCAACTTCGACTTCCGCATTGCAGTTACCGGCGGATCGATGGCCTCCCTGTATTTGAATCCGCCGAGCATGGATAACGATCTGTGGATGACGCTGAACCTCGAGACCGAGGTAGGCGTGACCGATTTTGCCGGATCGTTCGCTTCGAGTTGGGGTGGGCTGGTCAAGGGTAACGTTTACAGCACTCCGGGGAAGTGTTTTGGAACCATCGGCGATTTTGTCTGGAGCGATCTGAACGCCAACGGCATTCAGGACGCCGGCGAGCCCGGTATCAACGGCGTTACCGTCAATCTATCTGACTATCAGGGCAATCTGCTTCAAACCTCCGTCACCCAGGCGGGTCCGACCGGCTCACAGATGGGGTACTACCAGTTCACCGGCCTTTGCCCCGGCACTTATACCGTTCAATTAGATACGACAACCTTGCCGAAGAATGCGTACGGCCAGATAGATTTTGTTCCGACAACCCCCAACGCTCCGGGCAGCACGACGGCCAACGACAGCAATCCGAATCCTTCCACCGTGATGTTCAGCACAAACGACAGCACGGACGAGACGATCGATTTTGGCTTCGTCTCCTTGCAGGGGGCCATCGGCGATTATGTTTGGTACGACGCGAATCACAATGGCCTGCAGGATGCAGGGGAGTCCGGCATCAACGGCGTCCAGGTTGAGTTGTATGACAGCACCCAGACGAATCTGCTGGCAACCACCACAACGGCTTACGGCGGTCCGAACAACGTGAACGGCTATTACCAGTTCACTGGCCTGGGCGCGGGCAGTTACGTCGTCGTGGTGAATTCCGCGACTCTGCCCCCGAACTACACTCCGACCACTTCCCTGGCCGGCGGCAATCCCGCGATTGACAGCAACGGCAGTCCGGCCCCCGTGACCTTGCCCACCGATTCCAGCACGGATGAGACCATCGATTTCGGTTATGTCTCTCCGTGTAATGGGGTTATCGGAGACTTTGTCTGGCACGATCTCAACATGAATGGAATTCAGGATGCGGGTGAACCGGGGATTTCCGGCGTCACCCTGGATCTGTACGACTCCACGCATACCCTTATCCAAACCGCAATCACCAACGGGACTGGTTATTACCAGTTCAGCGGTCTTTGCGCCGGAGCGTACGAGGTGGATGTGGTTGGTTCGACGCTGCCACCGAACTTCACGCCAACGACCCCGCAGGCGCCGGGCAGCACGACGGCCAACGACAGCAACGGCAGCCCGGCTCCCGTGGTGCTGACTGTGGATAGCAATAACAATGTTGTCTCGGACCTGACCATCGACTTCGGGTATGTCTCGCCTTGCAATGGGGCGATAGGCGACTTTGTCTGGAACGACCTGAACGGCAATGGTATTCAGGACGCGGGTGAACCGGGCATCGCCAATGTAACCGTGAGCCTGTACGACTCACAGATGACCCTGCTGAATGCCACCACGACCAACGGGAATGGTTACTACCAGTTCACCGGTTTGTGCGCCGGCACCTATATCGCCCAGGTAACGCCCCCGGCCGGCTATTCAGCCACGATTATCAATGCGCCGGGCAGCACAACTGCCAATGACAGCAACCCAAGTCCTTCCACCGTGGTTCTCGCGATTACCGACAGCAATGGCGACATCGCCATCGATGAGACGATCGACTTCGGATTTGTGCTGCCGCCAAGTGCCAGTTGCGTGTCCATCAACGCGGTGCAGGGCAATGCGATTACGCCGGTGACGATGGTTGGCAGCGGCGGCTTGGGCGGACCTTACACCTTCACGGCGACGGGATTGCCGGCGGGTCTGAGCATCTCTTCGGCTGGAGTGATTTCCGGCACGGCGACGGTGAGCGGGACGTTTAACTACACGGTGACAGTGACCGACAGCGCCGGGAATACCGGCACGGTCAACTGCTCGGTGACGGTGGCTCCTCCGGTGAGCGCGACGTGCGTGGCGATTGTTGCGGTTCAGGGAATCGCGATTACGCCGGTGACGATGGTCGGCAGCGGCGGGGCGGGTGGACCGTACACCTTTACGGCGACGGGATTGCCGGCGGGTCTGAGCATCTCTTCGGCTGGGGTGATATCCGGCACGGCGACGGTGAGCGGAACGTTTAACTACACGGTGACGGTGACCGATAGCGCCGGGAATACCGGCACGGTCAACTGCTCGGTGACGGTGGCTCCTCCGGTGAGCGCGACGTGCGTGGCGATTGTTGCGGTGCAGGGGATCGCG